>OKUM01000056.1_pt1 | contig 79582 bp, 68 predicted proteins | sample 1606801 | NCBI WGS metagenome assembly OKUM01 (sample SAMEA3882546, study PRJEB24775) | human gut metagenome | biome: human-associated habitat; feature: intestine environment; material: feces | place: Netherlands | collected 2009/2010
TGCAAGTAGGAGTTTTTGCGAAAAAGGGTGCGTCATGGACTTATGACACACCCTCTTTGTTTCACTAAACCCAAAAACTTTTACCTAATAACACTAAAACCTAATTAAACCTATTACCTATAAAATGTATATCCAATAAACCTATTATATCAAAATATTACTAACAACACTATATCAACTATTCATAGAATATCAGATATTGATATCAATATCTGACATTCTTCATGTATCTGATGAACTAACCTATATCTTATCTTGGCAAATTGAAGGCCTTGGTCATCTCAGCCATCTCTTCCTGGCTCATGCCATCAGGCTCGAATCCCATACTCTTGGAATCAATGTAGATCTTCGCACTCTTAGAGAGCACATCAATCTGGTCGAAGGCATCCATTACATCCAAACCCTTGGCAAAGACGCCGTGCTTCTCCCACATCACTACATCATAGTCTTCCAGCTCCTTCAGGGTTTCCTCAGCCAGCTTCAGGCTGCCTGGCAACTGATAAGGAACGATACCCAGACCGAGTGGACAGAAAGCCTTGGTCTCAGGAATCATACTCCAGAGCAGGTTGCTCAATACATCCTTGCCCATGAACTTCTTGTTGTGGCTCATGGCGATGAGCTCGATAGGATGAGTATGAACAGTAGCCTTGTAGTTGGAACCCTTCTCGATGAGACGGGCATGAACGCTCAGGTGGCTTGGCAACTCTGATGTAGGCATCACGGCGTTATCAGCGATGATGACATAGCTGGCGCAATCGTCGAGGATTCGGATGATAGAACCATTCTCCATAGGCCAGCGAGCCAAGTCGCGCATACGCTTGCCTGTACCCTTGCAGAAGAAGTAGCAACCCTTCAAGGCTGGCAATGCTGTACCAATCTGCTTTACTTCGCTGATGGCAGGCAAAGCCTTGATCTCGTCATCTACTAAGTCGGTGATGTTCACGGTGATGTTACCACCATTACGCTCAGCCCAACCATTCTGCCAGAGGTATCCGGCAACTTCTGCTATCTTCTCGACCTCCTTTTTCAAGGCAGGACGACCTTCTAATACGCTATTCATTGTAATCTTGTTATTAGCTTGTTTAAAATTTCTGCTGCAAAAGTAGTGATTTCTCCTCATATCCAACCTATTCTTTTGATATTTGGGCTATGACATTTGGCATAACCCTCAAAATCGTGAAAAAAACAGAAGGCGGCTCCTTGCATCACGCAAGAAAACCGCCTTTTTCATTCTACATACCAATAGAAAATTCATACTCTATTGATGAGATGAGATTTATGCTCTTTTTTATTGAGTTGAGATTTATGCTCTTTTTATAACCCGAAATTGATATTCTATTTTACTTCTTTCCTGGGGTTACATCTTTATAAAGAGAGAATACAACAGGGATGGTATATCTTACATTTACCGGTTTACCATCCTGTGTACCGGGAGTCCAGTTAGGCATCGCCTTCACGATTCTCAAAGCCTCGGCATCCAGTTCAGGATCTACAGATTTTACTATTCGGGCATTAGTAACGCTACCATCCTTCTGAATGACAAAGGCTATGATCACACGACCCTGCTTTTTGGCCTTGACGGCGGAAGCCGGATATTTGATGTTTGCAGCCAGATACTTCATCATCACTCCCTGACCACCAGGGAATTGCGGCATCGTCTCTGTTACATCATAAACCACATTCTTGGTTGTATCGGCTGGAGCAGTTGCGTCAGAAGCCTTTGCTTCCGCCTTCAGTTCTGCTTCCAACTTTGCCAATTCAGCAGTCTTAGCTTCTTCAGCCTTTTTGGCTTCTGCGGCAGCCTTTGCTTCTTCAGCCATCGGATTCGCCACAGCCACATCAGCATTCAGAGCCTGCTCAGCCTTCTGCTGAACCTCGGCTACTTCCGGAATCTGCTCGCCAATCTCACGAGCCACACTCTCGATGTTGCTTACCATAAGCAACGCTCCTGCTAAAGGTGCGAAAAGGAGGTACTTCGCCTTGCCTATTTCACTTGTTCTACGTTTGTTCATCATTTTAATTCTTTTTTTAAGAGGTAATAAATTAAAATTATTAGCAATCTTGGTCGAATTCTTCGGCTGTCGATATGCCAAACCTAGAAGGTGATACTGATAGGATTTGCGCGCGTTACCATCAGATAATACACTTTCATCGGCTAAATATTCCAAATTCATTCTTACTTCCTGCTTCATCAGCCAGGCAAACGGATTAAACCAGCAGACGATGGAGAAAAGCTCGGAGAAGAGGGTATCCAGGGAATGGAGACCCGAAACATGGGTGCACTCGTGAACCATCACTTCGTGCAACTGCTTGCCCTCCAGGGTAGATGGATACATAAACACCCAGCGGAAAAAGGAGAACGGACTCCCCTCGCCTCTGAGAAGATGCACCGTGATGCCTTCCACCTCCTGCTTCCGGGAAATAACCGCAAGGCGGATGATGCTGAAGAGCTGCCATACCAAACGCAATAAGAGAACGGCTACTCCTGCCCAATAGATGCCCAGCAGCATATCCATCCAGGTTATGCTGGGAGCCTGAGCCTTTACAACCACCACGGGAGAAAACGTGTCGGCATATACATTCGCCATACTCACCATCGTTGGTGTATCGCGTACCCAATATTCCAGATTGAGCGCCGGAACCATCAGGGCGACGGCATAGATGAGCCAAAGGGTAAGGCGGCGAAGACCGAAGAAGGTATCGCGGCTCACCGTGAGGCGATAAAAGCCATAAAGCAGCATCAGGGCTACATTGATTTTTATAAGATATATTGCCATACTGTTTCTATTTTTGGATATGAACTTGATGAGTTATTCTTCCGAACTCTCGATTTCACGGATGATATCCTTAAGATCCTCGGGACTGATTTTCTCGTCCTTGGCAAAGAAGGAAACCATTTCCTTGAAGGAATTCTTGAAGTAATTGTTCACGAAACCCGACAGGAACTTTCGCTTGTAATCGCTCTCGGCAATGAGTGGAGAATAGACATACCCCTTGCCATCCCGCTCCGCCTTGACGTATTCCTTGCGCTTCAGATTGTTCACAATAGAAGCCACGGTAGTATAAGGTGGACGAGGTTCCGGCAACAATTCCATAATCTGCTTCACGGCACATCGTCCCAATCGCCATATCCGAAGCATAATATCTTCTTCCTGATTCGTCAGTTTTTCCATATTTCTATCTTTATTCTTTTAAATTCAACATTCTTGTTTCTAAATCACGCTGCAAATCTACGAACTTTTCGTATAACAACAAAAGAATCTGCGTTAAAAAACATAAATAAAGCTATATTTTAACGTTTTACGAACTTTTCGTAACACAGAAATACAGATTCTTACGAGATTGTCGTAGAAATCACATAAAGAGAGTAAATATATAACAATGTACATAAATACATAAGTTAGTACAATATCCCATATCAAAAACCAATTGTTTTCATTATCTTTGCAGAAGATAATTAATAACGCAACAAAACAATCCAAGCAAAACAATGAGAAAAAGACTATTACTGTTGCTGCTTGCAATCATCGCTATCGTGAATGCAAACGCAGTAGAACGAACCAAGCTCAACTTCAATGGAGGTTGGTTGCTCAAGGTGGGTGACTTGAAAAGCGCCGAGTCGTCCAGCTACAACGACAAGGGTTGGAAACAGATTACGCTGCCTCGTGCCTTCAACGAGAAAGAAGCGTTCAAGGTTTCCATTGAACACCTCAGCGACACCATCATGTGGTATCGTAAGCACTTCCATATCCAGGAAGTGGGCGACCGCAAGTATTTCATCGAATTCGAGGGCGTACGCTTCGGTGCCGACATCTGGCTCAATGGCAAGAAAGTGGGATATACCGAGAATGGTGTGATGGCAAGCGGTTTCGACCTTACACCTTATATTATAAAGGGCGAGAACGTTATCGCCGTACGTGTAGATAACTCCTGGGACTATCGTGAGCGCACCACCGGCCAGCGCTTCCAGTGGAACGACAAGAACTTCAATGCCAACTATGGCGGTATTCCGAAGAACGTGTTCCTCCACATCACCGACAAGCTCTATCAGACCCTTCCGCTTTACAATAATCTCAAGACCACGGGTACCTACATCTATGGTTCCAACTATGATATTGCGGGAAAGAAGGTAACGGTGAATGCTGAATCGCAGGTAAGAAATGAGGATTCCAAGCCTCGCTCTTTCCGCTTCTTCGCCAAGATTCTGGATGCAGACGGCAAGGAAGTGGGGCATTTCGATGGCGAGAGATACACCTTGAAGCCAGGTGAAACCAAGACCGTGAAGGTGAGCGGACTCCTGAACAACGCTCACTTCTGGAGTTGGGGATATGGCTATCTCTACACCGTGAAGACCCTCTTGAAGGCAGACGACGGCAGCAAAATAGACGATGTAGTGACCAAGACCGGTTTTCGCAAGACCCAGTTTGGCGAAGGCAAGTTCTATCTCAACGACCGTGCCATCATGATGCACGGCTATGCGCAGCGCACCTCCAACGAGTGGCCTGGCGTGGGCATGAGCGTTCCTGCCTGGCTGAGCGACTACAGCAACAAGCTGATGGTGGAATCGGGCGGTAACCTGGTTCGCTGGATGCATGTCTGCCCTTGGAAACAGGATATCGAGAGCTGCGACCGAGTGGGCTTGATTCAGGCAATGCCAGCCGGTGATGCCGAGAAGGATGTCTTCGACCGCAGATGGGAACAGCGTCTGGAACTGATGAAGGAAGCCATCATCTACAACCGCAACAACCCTAGTATCATCTTCTACGAGAGCGGCAACAAGGGCGTGAGCCGCGAGCACATGTTGCAGATGAAAGCCATCCGCGACGAATTCGATCCTCACGGCGGAAAAGCCAGCGGCAGTAGAGAGATGCTCAACATCAATGAGGCTGAGTATGGTGGCGAGATGCTTTACATCAACAAGAGCAAGAAGCACCCGATGTGGTCGATGGAGTATCATCGCGATGAGGGCTTGCGCAAATACTGGGATGAGCAGAGCTATCCTTACCACAAGGAAGGCGACGGACCGTTGTATCGCGGCAAACCTGCCTTTGAATACAACCACAACATGGATACCTTTGCTGCAAGCATGGTAGAGCGTTGGTTTGAATACTGGCAGGAGCGTCCGGGCACCGGCAAGCGAGTAAGCGATGGCGGTACCAAGATTGTCTTCTCGGATACCAACACCCATCATCGTGGTGAGGCCAACTACCGTTCGAGCGGTGTAACCGATGCGATGCGCATTCCGAAGGATGCCTTCTTCGCTCATCAGGTGATGTGGGATGGCTGGATATCTCCAGAAAAGGATGCCACCTACATCGTGGGTCATTGGAACTACAAGCCAGGCACCATCAAGCAGACAGAATATGTGGTAAGTACCGGCGACGAGGTTGAACTCTTCGTCAACGGCAAGAGCCTGGGCATGGGCGAACGCAGCAACCAGTGGCTCTTTACCTGGAAGAACGTACCTTTCGAGGCAGGAAAGATTGAGGCTGTGGCTTATACATACGATAAGTCTGATAAGAAATCAAAAGATGCCAAGACCAAGAAGGAGACAAGCCGTTATGCCATAGAAACTGCGGGCGAACCTCATCACATCAAGCTCACCAGCATCCAGAATCCGGAAGGTTTCAAGGCTGATGGTGCCGACATGGCGCTCATCCAGGTAGAGGTGGTTGATAAGCAGGGCAGACGCTGTCCGCTCGACAACCGCACCATCCACTTCAACTATCAGGGCGAAATGGAATGGATTGGCGGATTGGCAACTCCTAACGAGGAAACCAAGAAGGAACTTGCAGCCAAGAAGCAGAGTCTCGTGGTAGATAAGAACGAGACCGCAGAGCAGAAGGCAGCCCGCAAGGCAGCTGATATTCTCGATTCAACAGATAGTGATAACACTTTTGATAATTACATCGGAAAGATTGATTTGCCTGTAGAGTGCGGTGTAAACAGAGTTTTGATCCGCAGTACTGTGAACCCAGGAAACATCACAATCTGTGCTGGTGCTGATGGAATCAAGGGCGTGGCAAGCATCAACTTGAAGACAAATAAAGTGGACATCGAGCACTATCTGCCTCAGTTCAGCTTGAAGGGCGACCTTTCTCGTGGAGAAACTCCATCTACTCCATCCTATACCGACATCAAGGAGACCATCGATATCACTGGTGCCACTGCAGGCGTAAACCAGGAAGATGCCCAGAAGACCTTCGACGACGATGAAACTTCCGAATGGAAGAGCGATGGAAAGCCAGAGAATGCCTGGATCACCTATCAGTTTGCCAAGAAAGAGAAGGTGGATGAAATCACCATGAAGCTCACGGGCTGGAGAGACAAGATGTATCCACTCGCCATCTTTGCCGGCAAGAAGAAGGTTTGGGAGGGTTACACCTACGCCTGCCTCGGCTATGTTCACATCAAGATAGACAAGCCGGTGAAGGCGAAGGATATCACCATCAAGATGATAGGCGATGCCAAGAGCAAGACCCAGCTCAGCGATACCAAGGAGCTGGCGGGCGGCAAGGCAAGCACCCTCGATTTCATCGGAATCAAGAAGGGCAAGCCGGTATTGAGAATCGTAGAGATTGATTTTCTGAAGAACAAGTAGGCTGAGTAAAAATGACACAACATAACAATACAATCAGAAGATGAAGAAATTAATCTGCATTTTATTCGCAACCCTGAGCCTGATGCCAGTGGCAGCCAAGAAACAGCCTGCCGTAGTAATCCTCACCGCAGGTCAGTCGAACACCGATGGACGAGTGATGAACTCTGAACTTCCAGCCGAGATTCAACAGCAGAAATACAAGTACTGCCAGTGGAGCTTCGGTTCCAGCAGCCTCTCGGGCGAAGGCAAGTTCGAGACCTTCTGGCCTCGCATCAACAACAAGAACAAGTCGGGCCGCTGGGCTTACGATGCCATCGTATATTGGAACGTAGAGAAGAAACTGAAGAAGAATTTCTACGTCATCAAGGAGAGTCTCGGTGGTACAGCCATCGATACGCTCTGCACCAGCACCAGCAAGCAATATTGGAATGCATCGCCTGAATATCTCGCCAAGAACGTTGCCTCAGACAAAGGCGGAAAGAGTCTGCTCAAGGCCTTCACCGAGAATATCGGTGCCTGCATCGACAACCAGCTGAGCCATCTGCCAGAGGGATATGACATCAAATTCATGCTCTGGCATCAGGGAGAAAGCGACCGCCATCAGGCTAAAAACTACTATCACAACCTGAAGCAGATGCTCACTTATATCCGCACTTATCTCGTAGAGAAAACAGGCAAAAAGAAGTATGCCAACCTACCTATTATAATAGGTGGAATCTCGCACAAGAGCAAGCAGTGGAGCCAAGGCGTGGAAGATGCCCAGCATAGACTCGCCCAGGAGGATAAGAACATCTATGTGGTAGATGTGCCGAACGCCAGCCTGCGCAGCGATGTTCTCCATTTCGATGCCGAGGGTGCTCAGGAGTTAGGCAACAAAATGTTCCAGCTCATCGAGAAGAAGAAACTTCTCAAATAAAAGTTAGATATTTGTTACACTTATAGGTTTAAGATACCACTTATGAGGTTAATTGGTTTATTTTTAGTTTGTTGCTTGAGCATGGTACCTTCGGGTATCCATGCTCAAAAAATTTCCATCGCCAAGTATGTCGACAACTGTCAGGCTGCCATCTCCTTCACTTTCGATGATGGATTGAAGGAGCAATACTCCATCCTCTTCCCAAAGATGAAAGAACTGGGTATCAAGGGCACCTTCTGCCTCATCGGTTCCCGTATGGAGTTTCAACCCAAAAATCCTGAGAAACAGACCTTCTCTTGGGAACAGGCTAAGGAAATGGCACAGGACGGGCAGGAGATGACGAGTCATGGCTACAATCACAAGAACGTTACTAAGCTGACGGCAGAAGAGCTGCGCTACGAGGTGCAGCACAACGATACACTCATCTATCAGCACACCGGCATCTTCCCCCGCACCTATTTCTATCCAGGCAACAGGAAGAGCGACGAGGCGGTGGCATATTGCAGCAAAGACCGTGTGGGAATGCGAATCTTTCAGGTAAGTCTTGGCAGCAAGCGCACCCAGGAATGGTTTGAGAATTACCTGCAAGGAGTGATAGATAAAGGTGAATGGGCAGTAACGATGACCCACGGCATCCGCATGGGCTACGACAGTTTCGGCGACGAGACCCGCCTATGGAAGATGTTTGATTACGCCCTGGAGCAAGCCCGAAGCGGGAAGCTCTGGATTGCTACCTTCCATGATGTAGCGGCATACCAGCAGGAGCGTGACAACACCACCCTGAAGATAAAAACCAGGAAGAACCAAGTGGTGGTTACCCCGAAGATGAAACTCAACAAAGACATCTTTCAGATGCCACTCACCCTGGTTTTGGATTTCCAACCCGTCAAGGCGATGCAGGACGGAAGGGAGATTCCTGTCAAATACAGAAACAAGAAATATCTGATTCAGATAGAACCATCAAAAGGAAAGGTGATCATCAGCCGATGACCACCTTTTTCTTTTCTTGATACCTCACGTTTTGCGAGGTCTTCTTTTTTATGCGATTTCTATACTTTTTGGCAAAACACCTAGCATATTTGTACAATTTTACATTTTTAAGAATCATAATACTGCTATTATTGGGTATTTTTCGCTATCTTTGCAAACGAAGAATAAACAATTAAGAACAACTTAATAAAACCCAATATGATGAACAATAAAAGAAATCATAAATTCATAGGATTATCCTTTTCCCTGGCTTTGATGTCTTCACTCAACTGCCAGGCACAGTTGCTCCCTACCCCTACGCAGGAAGCCAAACCGGGCGTAAGATGGTGGTGGATGGGATCTGCCGTGGATCAAGAGAATCTGAAGTGGAACCTTGGCGAATATGCCAAGGCTGGTATCGGTGCCGTAGAAATCACACCCCTCTATGGTGTGCAGGGCAACGACAAGAATGATATCCCTTATCTCTCGCCTAAATGGATGGATATGCTCAAGTTTGTGGAGAAGGAAAACAAACAGGTGGGCATTGAAACCGATATGGCTACAGGTACAGGATGGCCTTTCGGTGGTCCTTGGGTACCTATCAGCGAAGCGGCATGCAAGGCGGTATTCGTGGATACCATCGTGGATGTAAAGCAGAAACTGATGGAGATAGAATTCAATGTTCCACAGAAAGAACGTGCCTTTGCCAAGCTGAAACTCATCAAGGCATTTCCTGTGGAAGGAGAAAAATACAAGAAACGAGTCATCGCCCTCTATGAGAGCCGTACCCGACAGAAGGTGAAGCGTGCCGCTCCGGGCGGAGAAGGATACGTTATCGACCACTTCGACTCTACTGCCGTGGCTAATTATCTGCAGCACATCGACAGCGCCTTCGTGGCATCAAAGACTCCATATCCTCATACTTTCTTCAACGACAGCTACGAGGTGTATGGCGCCAACTGGACTCCTACCCTCCTGACAGAATTCGAGAAATATCACGGATATAAACTTCAGGATAAGTTCCCAGAGTTCCTGGATGGCGATGCCGTAGTGGTAAGCGATTACCGTGAAACCCTGGGCGACATGCTGCTCAAGAACTTTACAGAACAGTGGACTGCATGGGCGAACAAGCGTGGCGCCATCACCCGCAACCAGGCACACGGTTCACCAGCCAACCTCATCGACTGCTATGCTGCCGTTAACATACCTGAGATTGAAGGCTTCGGACTGACCGACTTCGGCATCAAGGGATTGCGCAAGGATCCGGGCAAGACCCGTCCTAACTTCAGCGACCTGAGTATGCTGAAATATGCTCCATCGGCTGCGCACATCACCGGAAAGAAATATACATCCAGCGAAACCTTCACCTGGCTCACCGAGCACTTCCGCACATCCCTGAGCCAGATGAAACCGGATATGGACCTGATGTTCTGCGCCGGCGTGAACCACATGTTCTTCCATGGCACCGCCTATTCGCCTAAGAACGATCCATGGCCAGGCTGGAAATTCTATGCTTCGGTGGATATGAGTCCTACCAACAGCATCTGGCACGATGCTCCGGAGCTGATGAAGTACATCACCAACTGCCAGACCTATCTGCAGTGGGGACAGCCAGACAACGACTTCCTGGTTTATCTGCCGGTAAGAGACATGTGGCGCAAGGATACCAAGAACTGGCTGATGCAATTCGATATCCACAGCATGGCGAAGAAGGCACCTGAGTTTATCAAGGTGATTCTCGACATCGACAAGGCAGGATTCGACTGCGATTACATCAGCGACAAGTATCTACGCACGTGTACCTTTAAGAATGGAATGGTAGAGACGGCTGCCGGAACCCGATACAAGGGCATCATCATCCCTGGCAACAACATCATGCCAAGCGATGTGATTGAGCACATCTCAGCCCTCAAGGCACAAGGCGCCAAGATCATCAAGGGCGACAATATCAAGGCGATGGAACAGGCAGCAAAACCGGAACTGATGAGAAAGGACCTGGGCTTGAAGATGATTCGCCGCAACAACAGCATCGGTCATCATTACTTCATCGCCAACCTCACCAGCAAGGATATCGCCACCAATGTGGCTTTGGCTGTAAACGAGAAGAACGGTCTCTGGTATAACCCGATGACGGGCAAATATCACAAGGCTGCTATCAGCGACAAGGGCATCGAACTGAACCTGAAGAGTGGCGAGAGCCGCATCCTCATCACCTCGGATAAGCCTGTAAGCGAGTGGAAACTCGGTTCCAAGGTGAAGGTGAGCGAAAAGGAAGCCATCGCTGCTGCGGATAGCAAGACCATCGACCTGACCGCAAATGCCTGGAAGCTGTCGTTCATAGAGGATGCTCCAAAGGTGGGCGAAACCTTCAACCTCAAGGGAGTAAAGACCTGGGAAGGACTCAGCGACAAGGCGAAGGTGATGATGGGAACAGGTGTTTACGAAACCACCATCAAGCTGTCGAAGGATGATGCCCAGAGACAGTGGGCTATCGACCTGGGAGATGTACGTGAAAGTGCCCGCGTCTATATCAATAATAAATATGTAGGCTGCGCCTGGGCTGTACCATATATCCTCAACTGCCAGGATGCGCTCAACAAGGGCAAGAACATCATCCGCATCGAGGTAACCAATCTGCCTGCCAATCGCATCGCAGAACTCGACCGTCAGGGCGTAAAGTGGCGCAAGATGAAGGAAATCAACGTGGTGGATATCAACTACAAGAAGACCACCTACGAAAACTGGACTCCTGTGCCAAGCGGACTCAATAGCACTGTGAAACTCGTGGAAATCAAGTAAATAATCATAAGTCAAGAATTAGAGAATTCAAGAATTTGTTTCTCTAGTTCTTGACTAAAACAAACAATAAATAATAAACAAACATTTAATAACAAGACAAATGAAAAAACTGATCTTTTCATCGCTCTTCATGCTCCTGGGGCTGACTTCTGTATCAGCCCAGAACGCATTGCAGAATGAAATCCTGGAAGTAGCCAATCGCACCAACAACTACTTCATGACGAAGTACAGCGACCCTACCATCGACACATTCGTGAAAAAAGTACGCACCAGCAACCTCTGGACCCGTGCCGTATATTACGAGGGATTGATGGCGCTCTACGAGATTGACCCTCAGCAGCGCTATCTCGACTACACCGACAAGTGGGCGGATTACCACAAGTGGACAGCCCGTGGCAGCGTGAACGATACCGATGCCGACAACCAGTGCTGCCAGCAGACCTACATAGACCGCTACGTTCAGACCGGCGGCAAAAAGGACTTGAGCAAGGTAAAGGAGAACCTCGACCATCAGATGGCCACCAACCGGGTAAACTACTGGACTTGGATTGACGCTATCCAGATGGCGATGCCTGCCTATGCCAAATATGCCAAGATTACCGGTGAGCGCAAGTACCTGGATTATGCGATGAATTCCTATAAATGGAGCCGTGATACCCTGGCTAACGGACTCTTCAACAAGAAAGAAGGTCTCTGGTGGAGAGACAAGGACTACGTGCCACCTTACAAGGAGAAAGATGGAAGCAACTGCTATTGGAGCCGTGGCAACGGTTGGGTATATGCAGCCCTGGTCCGCGTGATGGAGACTTTGCCAAAGAAAGATAAGTACTATCAGTATCTGAAGAAAGACTTCATCCTGATGAGCAAGGCTATCCTGAAATGCCAGCGCGAGGATGGCTATTGGAATGTGAGCCTCGTTTGTCCTGCCAACTATGGCGGTCCTGAAATGACGGGTACAGGTCTCTTCCTCTATGGCATGGCATGGGGTGTTCAGCAGGGCATTCTTCCTAGAGCCACCTATCAGAAGGCGATGGACAAGGCATGGAAGGCGCTTGCCGCATCTGTTCATGAGGATGGCTTCATCGGCTACAATCAGGGCACAGGAAAGGATCCTGCAGCTGGTCAGCCAGTCACCTTCACCTCAGTTCCAGATTTCGAGGACTACGGCACAGGTTGCCTCCTTCTCGGCGCAGCAGAGTATTACAAGCTCGTAAAGGCAAAAAAGTAAAAGGGCAAAAAAGTAAAAGGGCAAAAAAGCAAAAGGGCAAAAAGCCCCCCTTGTCCCCCTTTGCGCCCCCGTTCCCAGCGATTCCATCGCTGGTCCCCCAGTCTTAATCAAAAAGAAAAAAAAGAAAAGAGAAAAAATGAAGAAATATATCTGGCTGATGGCTTGCTTAGTGGCGTTTTCGCCACTAAGCGCCAATGCCGCAAAGAAACAGAAGAAAGCCAGGAAGCCACAAACCGAGCTTTGGCCTGATGGCACAAAGATGGATGCCTGGTTCAGCAACGCCCAGAAGGTGAACATAGATACCCTCGGCAAGAAATACATCCTCACCGACTATGGTGTAAAAACAGACAGCACCCTGATTCAGACCAAGACTATCCAGGCAGTCATCGACCGTGCAGCCCAGGAAGGCGGCGGCGTCATCGTAGTTCCTGCCGGAACCTATCAGAGCGGTGCCCTCTTCTTCCGCCCGAAGACCCATCTCTATCTGGAAGAAGGCGGAAAACTGAAAAGCAGCGACCGCATCGCCAACTTCCCTGTAGTAGAAACCCGCATCGAGGGCGAGACCTGCAAATACTTCTCAGCCTTCATCAACGCCGACAAATGCAACGGCTTCACCATCGCAGGTCCGGGTACCATCGACGGCAACGGTTATCACTATTGGGAGGAGTTCTGGATTCGCCGCACCTGGAACCGCGAATGCACCAACAAGGATGCACAGCGCCCTCGCCTCGTCTATATCAGCAACTCCAGCAATGTAACCTTGCAGGATGTACACATCCAGAACAGTCCGTTCTGGACCAATCACATCTATCGTTGCGACCACGTCCGCTTCCTCGGCTGCACCATCTTCGCCCCTACTTCCGGCATGAAGGCACCAAGTAGCGATGCCATCGATATTGATGTCTGCCACGATGTCCTGGTAGATGGCTGTGAGATGAGCGTCAACGATGATGCCATCGCCATCAAGGGCGGTAAGGGAACCTGGGCAGACCAGGCACCGGAGAATGGACCTGTGTATAATGTGCTCATCCAGAATTGCCATTACGGAACCGTGCATGGCTGTCTGACTCTTGGCAGCGAAAGCGTGAAAGACCGCAACATCGTGCTCCGCAACATCAAGGTGGATAAGGCACAGCGCGTGCTCTGGCTGAAGATGCGCCCTGATACGCCTCAGCATTATGAGTATGTAACAGTGGATAACATCCAGGGCACCACCGGCAGTTTCCTCGTCATCCGTCCATGGACCCAGTTCTTCAAGCCAGGCGACCGCAAGGACATGCCATTGAGCCAGTGCAACAACATCACCATCAAGAACATCCAGATGGATTGCGACAACTTCTTCGATGTAGGAAAGAGCGAAAAGTATCGCCTGGTAGATTTCACCTTCCAGGATATCACCTGCACCGACAAGAAGATGGCATTCGATGCCAGCCTCATCGAGAATACCGTGGCGAAGAAAGTGAATATCACTCCTCGCGACAAGAGCAACGGATTGAAGACCACCGGTGATGCCGACGGGTTGAAATAAGATTTTTATCTCTATCTAAAGAGCCTTATTACATAAAATAAGGCTCTTTTTTTCTTTTTATCTCTTAAAATTAGGCATTTCCAATTATTTTGCTTAATTTTGCCTGCAAAATAATTTTGAGTTAGAAAATGATTGATATAAAAGGTATAACCAAGAGCTTCGGCTCCCTGCAGGTACTCAAGGGCATCGACCTGCATATTGACAAGGGCGAGGTGGTAAGCATCGTCGGACCTAGCGGTGCCGGCAAGACCACTCTTCTCCAGATTATCGGTACCCTCGACAAGCCTGATAGTGGCAGCATTGAGGTGGATGGCATCGATGTACGCAGCCTCAGCACCAAGAAGCTGAGCGATTTCCGCAACCAGCATCTCGGTTTCGTCTTCCAGTTCCATCAGCTTCTCCCTGAGTTCACCGCCCTGGAGAACATCATGATTCCTGCCTTCATCGCAGGAAAAAGCCGAAAGGAAGCCAAGGAGCGTGCCGAGGAGTTATTGGAATTCATGGGCTTGAGCGATAGAGCCAGCCACAAACCTGCCGAGTTGTCAGGTGGTGAGAAGCAGCGTGTAGCCGTGGCGAGAGCCTTGGTCAATAATCCTGCCGTCATCCTAGCCGATGAGCCATCCGGAAGTCTCGATACCAAGAACAAGGCTGAACTTCACCAGCTTTTCTTCGATCTCAGAGACAAATTCGGTCAGACTTTCGTCATCGTCACCCACGATGAGGGTCTTGCTGCCATCACCGACCGCACCATCCACCTCAAGGATGGAATGATTGAGAAGACGGTGGAGGCAGGAGCTGCTAATAGCCAGGAAGAATCTGCAGAAGTTGAAGAAGCCTCAACAATAGAAGAAAAAACTGAAGATAATATTATATGAGCAAAAAGATAAAACTCGGCGATTACAATCGCCTTCGCATCGTAAAGAAAGTAGATTTCGGTCTGTATCTCGATGGTGGAGATGAGGGAGAGATCCTCCTTCCATCCCGCTACGTCCCAGAAGACGCAGGCATCGGCGACGAGCTGGATGTCTTCATCTATCTCGATCAGGATGAGCGCCTCATCGCTACCACCGAAAAACCATTGGCTAAGGTAGGCGATTTCGCCTATCTCGAAGTGAAATGGGTCAACGAATACGGAGCCTTCCTGGGCTGGGGGCTGATGAAGGACATCTTCTGCCCGTTCCGCGAGCAGAAGAAGCGCATGGTGCTCGGCAATTCCTACATCGTGCATATCCACATCGACGAGGAGAGCTATCGCATCGTTGCCTCTGCCAAGATTGAGCGCTATCTCAACGAAGACCATCCTCACTACAAGCATGGCGATGAGGTGGATCTCCTCATCTGGCAGAAGACCGACCTCGGCTTCAAGGTTATCATCGACAACCAGTATCCGGGTCTGCTCTATCAGGACCAGATCTTCCAGTACATCCATACGGGTGACCAGATGAAGGGCTACATCGGAAGAGTTCGCCCTGACGGAAAGATAGATGTCACCCTGCAGAAGACCGGCATCCAGCAGACAGCCGATTTCGCCGAGACCCTCTACCAGTATCTCCTGGATAACGACGGCGAGTGCAACCTTGGCGACAAGAGCGAGGCCGACGACATCTACGAGCGTTTCCACGTGAGCAAGAAGGTTTACAAGCGTGCCATTGGCGACCTCTACAAGAAGCGCCTCATCACCGTAAGCCCAATGAGCATCCGGTTGGCGGAATAAAGCAGATTTAAGATGTATATATAATAAGGTATATATATAAAAGGTGGAGCATCGAACCCGATGTTCCACCTTCATTTTTTTGAAACAATTCATTCAAAGCATTGTATCACCATTGCATTTCTCCTGTAATCTAATACCCCTACCTTTGCAACCAGAAAAGATTATCATAGAAAAGAAGAAGAATGAGAAAGAAAACATTTGCAAAAGGTAGTTTGCTGATGATGACCATGCTCGTTAGCAGCAACATGATGGCTGGCACTCCGGAACTGGAAGGCAATGCCACCAGCAACGCAGTAAAAGCCCATCGCGTACTCGTGATTGGCGCTCAAGACAACGTGAAATCAAACTATTTCGTTACTGATATGCTGGCAGAGGATACGCAGATCAACCCAGACAGCGTATGCTACATATACAATAAGGTGATAGAAGACAACCTCGCACAACTTGCCCAGAAATCAAAGGCAAACTTCACCTACGTAGATGGTAATGCCATTCAAGGCACCTACCACGACATACTGGAGGATATCAAGACCACAGGCGAAGGCGAGAACCAGTCATCTGACCTTACATTCGTCAATGCCACCCAACTCCGTGGCATGCTCGACCAGGCAGGAGCCGATTATCTCCTCCTCCTCGACAACCACTATCTCAAGTTTCAGGAAGAGCCTTTCAAGACCATCTTCCACTACGTGAACTATTCACTCTATGATGGCAACAAGAAGAAATTGGCACAGGGTAGCAATTACTTCACATCCATCAACCCACAGTCAGAACAGCAGATGCTCAAGGCTAGCCGCAAGAGTACTGCAAAAATGCTCGACGACGTGGAGAGTACACTCACAGCCATGAGAAAATAGAAAATACTTATAAACCAAAGATTGTATTATGAATTCAATTCGATTTGTTGCCACAGTAGCGCTGCTGGCGGCTGGTAGCACCACGTGCCTCTTTGCACAGAACACTCGTGCCACCGTTACTGGAAAGATTGTGGATAACACCAAAGAACCTGTAATCGGTGCCTTGGTAACCGTAAAGAACGAGTCTACAGGTTTCACCGTTTCCGCTGCCACAGATGCCAACGGAAACTATACCATCCGAGAGATTCCACTCGGTTCGCCTTACACCATCACCGCCAAATACATCGGTTATGGCGACCAGAAGCGCACAGGCTATTCGCTGAACCAGGGCGATATGCTGCGCGTAGACTTCACCATGAGCGACCAGAGCCAGGAATTAAAAGAGATTGAGGTGGTGGCAAACTCTCTGAAGAAGAACGTGGATAACGAGGGAGCCTCAACCAGCGTTACAGCGCAGGACATCAAGAAACTGCCTGTAAACGGACGTAACTTCACTTCGCTCATCGACCTCTCTCCGCTGAGCAACGGCATGAACCTCAGCGGTCAGCTTGCCTCTTCCACCGGTTTCAACATCGATGGTATGTCATCCAAGAACCCTATCTCCGGCGGCGCTGCCAATACCAGAAAAGGCAGTCCTTACGCCATGACCATGGAGGCTGTGAGAGAGTTCAAGGTGGTAACCAATGCCTACGATGTAACCTATGGCCGTGCAGGTGGCGGACTCATCAACGCCGTAACCCAATCGGGTACCAACACCCTCAAGGGATCGGCATTCTCCTATCTCCGCACCGACTGGCTCGCCAGCCAGTACGACATCCTCGGCAACAAACGTACCTCTGATTTCTCCACCTATCAGTATGGTTTCTCACTGGGCGGACCTATCATCAAAGACCGCCTGCACTTCTTCGTGGCATGGGATCATCAGCAGGACACCAAGCCATTGCGCATCGCCGACATTCATGGAGCATCAGATGAAAGCAGATACAATCTGTCGCAAGCTACACTCGATGCCTTCACCCAGATAGCAAAAGACAAATACGGGCTGCCTAACCAGCCGGAATACGGCTCGTTTGACAAGAAATCAAACACCAACTCCGTGTTCGCACGCATCGACTGGCAGATCAACCCAACCAACCTGCTCAGCGTTCGCAACAACCTGAACATCAACAAGCAGCCATATAGCCAGGGTGACAATACCACCATCAACTTCCTGGAGTCTTACTCCGACTGCAACACAGCAGACAACAGCTTGATGGCATCTCTCCGCAGCGTATTCGGACCAAAGATTACCAACGAGGCAAAAGTGCAATGGATGTATTCGATGGAAGAGACCAAGGCAAACAACCTCCTTCCTAACGGCACCATCCCACGTGCCATCGTGCAGAACGTAGCATCGGAAGTAGACGGAAAGACCTTGATGACCAACATCCAGATAGGTGGACAGCGATTCACCCCGGAGAATTTCCACGACAACGTATATCAGTTTGTGGACAACCTGCTCATCAATGCAGGCAAGATCAACTATACCCTGGGCTTGGACGTGATGTATTCTCACCTCTCCTCACTCTATGGCAGCGAGACCAACGGACGTTTCTACTTCAAGGGACTCGACAGCTTCAACAACATGACTCCTTACCGATATGCCCGCGACGTATATATGGTAGAGGGCGAAAAGAACCAGAAGGTAATCCAGCGCATCGTAAACGCAGGTATCTATGGTCAGTTGCACACCCAGCTCTTCGAGGGCTTCGACCTCACAGCCGGCGTACGCATCGACAACGCTTCCTATCTTGACCATGGCAACTACTACGAGCCAGCCGACCGACTTCTCGGTGTAAGAACCGACAAGGGCATCGGCCTCTTCCTGGTACAGCCAAGATTGCAGTTGCAGTGGGATATCAACAACAAGCATACCGATATTCTGAAGCTTGGTGGCGGTATCTTCGCATCCGACATCAACAACTACGCCACGGTGAACAGTCAGGTATTCGACGGAAGCCGCATCGTAACCATCGATACTCAGGATGCGAGCCTCATCCCTACTCCTAACTTCCCAAGCTATCGACAGGACCCAACCACAGCTCCGGGTGCTGATTTGCTGAAGAATCCAAATGTAGAGAAGCTCGTCACCATCAACTGCAACAAGGAGGGCTCCAAAGTGCCAACCATCTACAAGGCAAACCTTTCGTATACCCACTACTTCAGCGACCGATTCAAGATGGGCGTGGCAGGATACATGACTCTGGCTCGCCACAACTATCTCTATATCGACAAGAACATGGTGGATGAGCCTTACTTTAGATTGGAAAACGAAGGTGGACGTGGCGTCTATGTGCCTGCCAACACCATCGATGCCAAGGGTAACACCAACTGGCTGGAAGGCAGAAAGACCAAGGAGATAGGTCGTGTACTAGAGCTTAACACCATCGGAAAGGTGAACCAGTTGGCCTTCGTCATCGACGGTAGCTGGAGATACTTCAAGGATGGATTCCTCTCATTCAGCTATACTTGGAACAGCGTAAAGGATAACAACACCTATAATGGCGACGTGGCAAACACCTCAACACTGGTAAAGATGGTGAAGGATGACCCACGCGACATGAGCCAGCTGAGCTATGGCAACGGCCAGTTCCGCCACAAGCTGGTGGTTTACGGTACAGCGCCAACCTTCTGGGGCATCCAGGCAGGTATCCGCTTCTCAGGCATCGGCGGCACCCGCTACTCTACCATCGTAGGCGGCAATGTGAATGGTGACTTCGTGGCAACCAACGACCTCGCCTTCATCTTCGACCCTAACGATCCTAACACTGATGCAGGCATCCGCAAGGGCTTTGAAACCCTGATGGCTAACCCTAAGGTGGAGAAGAAGTTCAAGGAGTACTTGCAAAATAATTATGGCAAGATGGCGGAGCGCAATGGCGGCGTAAACGGTTTCTACGGCACCTTCGACCTCCACTTGGAGAAGGCATTCAAGCTTTACAAGACCCATGCCCTGGAAGTTTCACTGGATGTTTTCAATGTGGCAAACCTTCTCAACAAAGACTGGGGCGTAGGTAAGAATCTCTCTACCGTTCCTCTCTATTACATCACAGGTTTCGACCAGGAGAAGAAGCAGTATAAGTATGCAGTAAATACCAACGCCGGCGTAGCTGGTGGCAATGGTAATCCTTATCAGTGCCAGTTGGGTATAAGATATAGATTTTAATTAGATTTTTAGAAGTTATTTCAGAAGTATTTTTGAAGTTTTTCAGAAGTAATTAGACGTTTTTAGAAGTTTTTCAGAAAAATATGAAAAAGACTAGTATGATATTGTGCGGAATGATGCTGTTGGCATCTTCCGCCCTGGCTCAAGTAAAGGTGATAGCCCACCGCGGCCATTGGAACAGTCCGGGTGCAGCCCAGAACTCCATCGCTGCCATGCAGAATGCCAAGAAGGCTGATGTTTGGGGAAGCGAGTTTGATGTACACATCACCACAGACGGCATCGTGGTGGTAAACCATGACGACGACATCCATGGCATCATCATCGAGGATGCGAAGTATGCCGACATCAAGAATCTGAAGCTTGCCAACGGTGAGCCTATCGCCACGCTGAAGAGTTATCTGGAGGCTGGCAAGAAGCTTGCTCCCATGCAGCTGATTCTGGAAATCAAGGCACATCAGACTCCTGAGCGCGAAGACAGATGCGTAAAGGCGTGTCTTGATTTGGTAAAGGCAGCCGGCATGGAGAAGCAGGTGGATTACATCTCCTTCAGCATGCATGCCTGCGAGGAGCTCGTAAAACTGAACCCACAAGCCCGGGTTTACTATCTGGGCAGCGATGTGGCTCCCAAAATCATCAAGCAGAAGGGCTTTGCCGGCATCGATTACTATGGTGGTGCCCTCCTCAAGAATCCGAATTGGATTAAAGAGAGTCACGACCTGGGCATGAAGGTGAATGTATGGACCATCGACCAGATGAAGGAGATTCAGAAATGCATAGATTCCGGCGTTGACTTCGTAACCACCAACAAGCCAGAAGAAGCCAAGAAGATTGCCGAAGGCAAGCTCAGCTTCAAGTAAAGAACAAAAGGAAAAAATCGAATATGAATTGAGAATTCAGCAAATAGCCAAGATGCTTATTTGCTGAATTCTTTTGTTTTTGTATCTACCCTTTATTCTTCGACAACAGCATCCAATATGCTCCGCAAATTACCTATCAGATAGAACGGAAGATTAATCAACGAAAACTCCTTGCCATGAATGGTCTTGACCTTATCAATAGAATAAGGCTTTGACCAGATACGGATGGCAATATTAACCTCAGAACTATCCATAAACACCTGAAGTGAACGGAGATGAGCATTCGTTCCGCTCTTTACCTCTATCGGATAAAGCTTGGAGTTATGAGCAAAAATGAAATCAACCTCAGCTCCATTGTTCGGCTTTGCCCAAAACGAGCGATGCTGTCCCACCCTATCTTCCAAAGCCAATAATTCCTGAGCCGTAATTTGTTCCGCAATATGCCCACGCCAGCTATCCACCATATCGGTAGAACCAATGATTTCCTTTCTGATTCCCGCCTGATAGTTCACTAATCCCGTATCAAACCAGATGAGTTTTGGCATTCGCTTGGTCTCAGGAATAATCGGCAACTGGGTAGAAGATACAGGGTAAACCAGCTCCAGGAGCATAGCCTTCTCCAGCAATCTAAATGCCTCGCCCACCTCTCTTGACTTATAGCCAGAATTGGCAAAGTTACCCAACGTAATGGTCTCACCCGAAAAAGCCCAACCATAGGAGAGGATGAATCTCACTACGTCTGTTAACTTATTACCTCTGACGTATTTCTCAGAATCATCCTTATAGGCTTGCACCAGAGTTTCATAAACATCTTCGATACCAATGACATCTTGGGTTTCAGCATACTGCTGCACAGCTTCAGGCATACCTCCCACAATGGTATATTGATTAAAAAGATGCATCAACTGTTCATGGAAAGCTACCGTATATTCAGCCTTCTGCGAGAGTACGGCAAGAAGATTACTCTTGCCGATAGCACCCAGGAACTCCGAAAACGAACAAGGTCGCAAAGCCAGATACTGTACTCTTCCAACAGGGAAACTCACCTTCACATCCACCAGATTCTCCAACAGACTTCCTGCTGCAATAACATACAAATCAGGTCTCTGTTCATAGAAATACCTGAGAAGAGCTATGGTTTTAGGAAAATTCTGTATCTCGTCGATGAAAACAAGTGTAGTTCCTTCTTTCTTAACCTTACCGACACTGGCATACAGCATATTCACCAGGTCGTCTAAAGGAATCTCCATCTCGAATAACTTGGCATTCTCATTTCTTTCCAGATTGAAATATAGATAATTATCAAACTGAGAGCCGAACTCATTAACCACAGTTGTCTTGCCAACCTGTCGAGCTCCTCTCAGGATAAGAGGCTTATGCTTTTTGTCTTGCTTCCAAGCCTCCAGTTTACTGATGATATTTCGTCTAAACATACGCATTTGTTTCAAATCAGGGGCAAAGATACGACTTTTTTGTCGTAAATCAGCGGCAACAGCGTTAAAGTTTGTTGCAAATCAGGGGCAATGCCATTAAAGTTTGGTGTAAATCAGGGGCAACAAGGCACACCATATTGATGGGCTGATCGGGGTTCGCCGACAAAGAATTTACCATCTAGTCCCTTTGCCATCGTTATTACACCTTATTATATATGTAGCATTTATGCCTTATTTATATTTATCTGGGAAGAAAGCATCCCAACCTGTTATATCTGTTGTATTCTCTATTGGTAACGAAGAATAATACCAGTTATCATCCGATTGCTGATGTATAATAATACCACCTTTCAGATGCTTGTCCTTGTTCTCTTCACTCGCCATATAGTCGATAAGGGCATTATGCTTTTCTTGACCATTCTCATCACTTCCAACTCCCTTTGTATCAAAAAGAAAAATTTGACCATTTTTCATACGAATCACATAATCAACATAAAAGAGAGATTTCTCGCCCGTCTTTTTGGTATAAGGAATCGCATAATGCTGTCTTCCCTCATCACCATTCTTATACCACCAATCAATGCAATCAGCGTATTCTTCCAAGAACGCCTCGAAATCACGCTCCTGGAACGAGTCATCGTTAAACTGCATATATGGCAGCATGGCATGATTCTTCCTTGCATCATTCTCGGTATAAGTGGTTTCATTATACTCTCGTATCTCTGGCACATTCCAAGTATATTGCTTGAAAGAACGTTCCTTGCGTTTCTTTTTGCGCTCGCTGATAATCTTGGTATATTTGGCTACTGCACGACTGATGATGGCAGCAAACTTGCCTTTGTTTCTGTTATACAAGATTATACTTGGCACATCTGTTTCGAAGATGCCTAAGTATTCGCCCATCAATTCATCCATGTTACCATGAAGAACTTTGACGGCTCCCTTTTCATAACCAGCCAGCAAATCTTTATAGAATTTATCTAATGCCACACTCAGCTCATACTGATTCCTGGTGAAAGAAATACGCTTGTTTTCATCAACCATAGTAGTTCCCATTTCACCAGTAATCTCTACATCACGGAGTATATTCACCTTAATAGTATGTTTATCAAAACAGATACTGTCGATACGCTCAGCTTGCTTCCTGTTTTTATCAACATCTATTATACAGCCACCATTATCAGAACCAGCTTTATCTTCATTATCATCATCAGCAAATGGATCAGAATCAAAGAAGCTCAACTGGATAGGTTGTTTAAACCAAGCATTATTGAACGTCTCCACCAACAAAGGATAAAAATCAGGACCTAATCGATTGCGGTCGGCACTGAGATACTGACTATAAGTAGAAGTCAAAGCCACATTGTTCAGATGTTCACGACGATAAGACAACAATGCTTTGGTGATATAACTCATGTCATCAGCAACTATCTCTATGCGGTCACGACTCAAATTGGTATATACCCAACCATGATTCAAGATACCATCCGTATAATAATGTTGCTCAGGCATTCTCATAATTCGTCCTACCGTTTGTGTACCAAACTCCGTGCTTTTAATGTCTCGGAAAATCAGGAGAACAGCAGCACGAGGACAGTCCCATCCTAAGGCGATAGCTTGCTTAAAAAGTAAAACCTCGGTCAGATTATAATTTCTTTCTAATCCCTCAAGTTTCTTCTTTTCCGTGGATAGCCATATTGCCAACTTGGCATTATCCGTTGTGATGTCGTATTCTGTTTCCAGTCTATTCTTTACCATATCTACAATAGCACGTTCTCCTTCATTCAAGGTTTCAGAGTTATCATTCGGCAACTGAATAAGCAACAACGGATTGATTCCAACTCCTTCTTTCTCGTATGCCTCTTTGAGTTCCTTCCGTTTGGCTAAAGCTAAATCCAGCAGATAAGCATTCTCACCCACCATTTCGTCGCCCTCTTTCACATTGGCGTTGATAGTAATGCCGTCCTTAATCATTTCCTCCTTGATAACTTCTTCACGAGGAACATTATATATATCATCGGCAGAACTCAACGAAGAAGGCAAAGGTGTTGCTGAAATACGAATCTCGACCTTCGGATTGAGATTCTTCAACACCTTTTCCGATTGCTTGGCATTGCGACTACCAAACATATGCTCTTCATCGACAACTACTATAAGAGGCAAATGATGATCTTCTTTGGTTCGCTGAACTATATCATAAATAGATGAAGAGTTCTCGGTATCTCGCACCAGAATATTTCGATCCTTATTGATACTTTCCCAATTAACAAAGAACACCTCACCCGATTTGATGTAACCGTCCACAGAAAGATCTAACTCATCATACATCACAGGAGTCAAGACATGAGTTTCGGAGAAGAAGTTCTTCATACTCATATAACTCTGCTGATGTAATTTATTCGGAGCAATCCAAATAACAGCCACTTCCTTACCCTCTTCTGCTAGTTGCGAAGTAAGGTCATCCAACATCTTGCTAGCCATCACGGTCTTGCCTGAGCCAGTAGGAGCCTTGAACACCAGCTTCTTTCTATCTCCTGATGCCTCCAACAGTTTGATGGTTTTCTTAACCAAAGCCTCAACTGCCTCTATCTGATATTTCTTTTCTTGTATCATAATTTCATGCCTCCTTCTTCTCTATTTAAAATCAAAAGACAACTGAGTATCGTGTTCCGATGATACCATCTGATTAGAAGAATCATCTGATGTAACTTCGTTATCGGTGTCATTCTCGCTCTCAGTCATTGGATCTTCAAACTTCATTTCCTGCTTTGGTAAGATATTTCTGTATGCATCGTAGATAGCAGCAGGCAAAGCACACAGTTCAACCTTATCAAGCACATCCTCAAAGTTATCATCATAAGCATAACGGGTATTGGAGAATACATAGATGAGTATCTTTCCATCAACCTCCATATGATAGATGGTCTCAGCAAAGGCATTCACCGTTAACTCATTATAAATAACCAACATCTTAGTTTTACCATTGTCGAAATAGCGTGCACAAGAAGGTTTCAACTTTTTGCCAGCAAATCGCTCCTGCTCTGCATAGACATCATTCTTGATGCAAAGCAAATCGGTAGATGCAGCCACCAAGGCTCTCTTGTTCCTGATGGTTTGCTCACGAGGAAGGAGATGAGTTTTGTAATAACGAAGATTATTGGCCTTTAATCCAGGAACCTCCTCTCCCTTCGGAGTGGTATAACCTTGGATAACTTTGCGGTTTCGCTCGTAAGTTACATTCTCACAAATGCCATTTTCGTTGTTATTTGACAAAATACAACGTCGGTGTCCACCATCTTCTTCATTTAAAAGCATTAATGCATGAAGAGTTGTACCTGTTCCTGCAAAGAAATCTAGTACAATAGAATCTTTATTTGGAATAATAGACATCAAGTATTCAATCATTCTAACATTCTTTGGATTATTAAATCCTGTGTCATACCCCATAACTTCTACAAAAGAATCTGTTCCTTCATTAGTTGAATATTCCAAAATACTCTTTGAATTCGAATAAACATCTTCCTCATAGACATAAGTTTCATCAGCAATTTGCTCTACTTTGTCTTTTGGAACAAAAGTTCTTTTATGTATATTATAGCGACTTTTCGTCTTTTTTACATAAAGAAGATTCTTATCTTTTGTTGCCTTCTTAAAATCCCAAGTCCAACACCCAAGTTTTCCCCTTACCTTAGGAGGACGAATTACGACAAATCCCTTCATAAGCAATTCTTCTTTTGAAGTGTATATAGCAGATTCATCATTAGATGTTCTTGCCATATTCACATCATAATCAACAATTGGCAACAACTCTTTTGTAGATGGATGATAATAAAAAGAATAGCCCAAATTAGGTCGAGCATTTAATGTTCCACCTTCACCTCGTGTTGTAATACTATCATTTAAATAAAAGAACTTTTCATCTTCCTTAATTAAAGGTTTATATATTTTGTTACTAATAAGTATATTAGGAGCAACCTTGGTTTGACTTTCATCTACGTACTTAACCATCTTTCTATAACAAAGAATATACTCATGATTTCTCTGTATATTCAATGTGTCATTTTTTGCATTTAGTTTATTTTGGATAAATGGCCCTATACAATTTGACTCCATAAAGATACTATCACATAATAATTTTAAAGGTGCATATTCTCTATCATCAATCTGTATATATATCACACCCGTTGCTGCCAAAAGTTTTTTAGCAATTTTCAAACGCTTTTCCATAAAGGATAACCAAGTACTATGACTATAATCATCCTCTGGGTCAACATATGTATCATTATATTTGAAATCTTTTTTACGAGTATTGTAAGGAGGATCGATATAAATGACATCAATCTTCCCGGCATGGGTATAACTAAGAGCTGTAAGGACTTCGAGGTTATCGCCTTCAATAAGAATATGGTTTGGCGCCTCAGCATCATCACTGAGGATGGCACGTTCAGGCACTTCAACAAGCACAGGCTGTTCGTTGACCATTCTTTGCTCAGCATCCTCAGGCTTGTCTTCCCAAACCAAACCATACTTCTTTTGCGAACGAAGTAGTTTGATTAACTCCGATTTCTCATCATTCGTAAGCCCCTCCAATTCATTTATCTTCTTTGCGAGTTCGTATTTGTTCATAAGAATAACAACATTACATCCCTTTGCTCACCCCCAAAGCAGATAAATATAATCCGATTACATTAATCTTTGTACCAACAAGTTACAAGTTAGTTGTTGCTTTCTAAGTAGGCACAAATTTATCTAAAAGAATTGGCGCAGGGGCTCTTACTCCTTTATTAAGTCCCAGTGCACAGAGGTATTCGCAGTACCAAACACTACAAGGACAAGAGCAAGAAGACACACCTACGCCAACCATAGTATATATGTAGCACAAGGCACACCCTTCCTATACGAAAGGGCGCACTTGTGCCGTGCATAAATACACGTTATGTAGGCGTCCACTGCCATCTCCCTCTGATAGTGTTTTGAAAGTTGCGAATTTTCTGTGCATCAGAAGCAAAACGTAGTAAACGTCTAATTCTAAAAGATATAGCCAATCCCCAGACTTATCAGCCGGCATCCCTTTGCCAGCCATCTCGGAAATGACGCTACAAAATTAACGAAAAGAATTGGAAATGCCAAAGAAAAGAACAACTTTCTTCACTTTAAGACACAAAAAAAGCCTTTCAGCATCAGAAATACCAAAAGGCTTTATTGTCCAATCTCGATTTCACTTCAAAAAAATATTCCAATTACTCCTTCAACCATAAATTCATAAGCTGATCATCAATATAATACGTATTCTGAGAAGTAGAAATCAGATGATATTCCAGCAGTTTCTTCACAGCACTCTGCACACTACTTGCCGAGCGGAGACTATGCTTCTTTACAAAGCCAGAAGAAGTAATCTGACTAGCCATTCCCTCCTTAGCAACAGCATACAGCAGTTCCTTCTGCGGAAGAGTGAGACGGGAAAGAATCTCGCTAAACTTATGGTCATTATCTAATACCAAAGCATGGATGATGCCCTCTACCATCTCACGATCAGCCTCTGCCTGTGGCGCTGTTTGGTTGAAAGCCTCATGCATCACCTTCTGCATATAATAGGTATTGCCACCAAAAGCCTGATACACATGCTCTATAGCCTCCTCCTTAATCTTCTTATCAAACTTACCAAACAAGCGGATGGCAAACTCCTTGTATTTATCAAGCGGAATCACCTCCAGGTTCATCATATCAGCACTATTGTAAAAAGGATGCGCTTTCTCGGAAAACATCTTGGAGATTAGATGACGCTCGCTGCCCGAGAAGATGAAATTGGCATTGCTACACTTCTGAATATAAGTTCTGAGAATGGCCTCCATATTCTTCTCCGGATAATAACCAATCTGCTGGAATTCATCGATGGCAACGATGCATTTCTTATCAGCCTGCTCTAAACAGCCAAATATCTCATCCAAAGTATAGAGTGGATTAGAAATATCACCCAACGAAAGATTAAACGTTGGGGTATTGGAAATCGGATCGTAACCGAAGCAGCCATTGATAGACTTCAGGGTGTTAACCACCATTCTCAACATCTTGGTTCCACGACGGGCAGCCAAATCAAATACGGCCTTTCCCAACTCGAAGGCAAATTCATGGATGCTGGAAGTTCGGAGGATATCGATGGAAATACAGATAAAATGGTCTTTGATGGCAGGAGAGTCCATGCAAAAGTCTATCAGTTTACTCTTGCCTACTCGTCTTGCAGCCATTACCACCATATTCTCACCACTAGTTACCTTACTGATGATTCTTTCCGCTTCCTTTTCTCTGTCGCAGAAATATTCGGGCTTGATATAACCCGTTATGATAAAAGGATTCTCCATATTGCTCGCCATTTTAGAATGTTACTTTCGACTGCAAAGGTAATTATTTATTTTGAATTATGCAAATTACATAATGCAATTTGCATAATTCATATACCATTTTATCTCAGTAAGATTATTCTATCTCCTCACACACTACCATATCCACACTCCTGAATATCACAACAATCTTGTGAAGACGGGTGGTCTTTACCTCCGTCTTCACCACATCACTATCTGCATAGCGATTAACCTGAGCGATGGCTGCCTCTCTCAACTTCGCCACCTGCTCATCGGTGGTATCCGACTTGCAGTATTTCAACTCCACAATGTATGAATGCTCCATATCCGGATAATTCTCCAAAAGCGGACGCAGGAAGATGTCGGCATAACCAGCCTGGTTATCCAGTTCTGAGATAGGACGATAGAACATATTCTGACAGGTCATCGCCAAGGTAAAGCCATGCACATACGACTTACCCTTCTGCCGGTCACGCTGAGAAGAAAAGCGCTTGATGGCATCAGCTATAAAACCGAAATAGGATTTATAATCACCATCATAAGCAAAGCCACTCTCCAAATCACTCTTCTGATAGGTATCATAAGCCAGTTCATTCTCCTTATAGGTGCTCAGCAAATAAGCATAGATCTGCTCTCTAACCACCTCGTTAGGAATCACAAACTTGGTCTTGCCACGATAGGTTCCATCAATGGTCAACATACCAAAGTAGAAAAGCAAGCTGACGAAATTGTCCGGATCGTTGATGCTCTCGGCAGGAAATCCCCTTTTCAAGTTTCCCGTAACAAATCCCTCCGTAACCAGATGCTGGATGATGCTGGCATCATGGGCAAACTCCTTGTCGTGGCGGATGAGCATGCGAAGCTTGTTATAATCTACACGGATGTTATCCTCTATCATATCACGAGGAATATCACAATTATTGTGAATATACTGGTCGATGAAATACAGCACCATCACTGAGTTATACATCGTTACCTGACCATATCTGTTGATAGCAAAGCAATAGTTATCATACCATGGCTTCATCACCTGGATAAGTTCATCCACGGAATGACGGAAAGGACAAACCGAAGAATAGTAAGTCAACATCTCCCGTACTTCTTCCTCCGTAAATCCCGTCATCTCGTTAAACTCGGCGCTCAAGGAGTAGTTGGTGCCGATGTTGAAACCACTGGTCAAATCATCCATCGTCACAGGACTGACACCCGTCACGAAAACACGCTTCAAGGATGTACTTGTAGCCGCCTTCACCGCATCGAAGAAGAGTCGCAGATAGCCTTCGCCATGCGTCTGCTTGCGATAACTGGTCATATACTGCGGCTCTGCAAGAATCTTATTGGTAAAATGATCGTACTCATCTATGAAGAGATAGATTTGCTGACCAACTTTATCACATACTTCGCAAATATACTGCAACTGATTGATGCATCCCTCTTGCTTGTTCATCTTATCCTTGATATCTTTAGGAAGATACTGCTCATAAACATCACAAAAAATGTTGTATCTGATATTACAGGTAGCATCCAAGCCATCCTTATAATCATCGATACCAGCTGCTACCACAGAGAAATCCAGTTTCAGCACCAAATAGGAATTACGCTCTAGGGTTGGATTCTTACCTATATAAAGATCACTAAAGAGCTGCTCAAACTTATCCTTCTGGTTCACATCATAGTAATTCTGGAGCATAGAAAGGGTAAGACTCTTGCCGAAGCGGCGAGGGCGAATATAAAAGAAAAACTTATTTGCAGCCTCAATTTCTTCTATAAACGGAGTCTTATCCACATAATAGCAATCATCCTTTCTAACATCTTCAAAATTCATCATGCCATAAGGGATGCGCTTGCGATATACGCGTTTCTTCTTCTGTTCCATATCTACTACTTTTTAGACTTTATTCTTTCTTTGTGCAAAACTACAATAATATTTCCTAACTACCAAAGAAAATGATGAGAAATCATACTTTATCTTATTTTTTTCTCCTCACCCAAACCTTGTGACTGTGCTGACCCACAGAGCGGATGGGAACAGTCTCGTCATGGGATATCTCCTTCAGCTCCAAGGAGGCGGCAGTGCGGCTCAGGTTGTTGATGTAGGCATAGTCGGTAAGACCGATGAAGCCATTCTCGTCGATGACATCCAGGGCTCGGGCGATGCGCTCCTCTCGGGTGTATTTCTTTTTCAAGATCAGTTTTACGCCACCCATATCTCGCTCCAGGTCGCGGTCGGTTTCCTGCTTCACAGACTTGATGAAATCGGGAGAAGCCTTGAAGTTCACATCTCTTACGCCCACCTTGCGATAGGTCATCTTGTCGTCATCGCCCTGCATTTCCGTAGGCTTGTCATCCTCGAAGCCCAGGGAGAGAGAGAAGGTACCGAGGCCCTCCAGATTCACATTATAGCCCATGGAGAGCATCTCAACCAGTATTTCTTCCACATCCATCAGCACGGCTTCCGTGGTGCTTGCCGAAATGCCACGATGATACCCCTGCATCCTTTCAATGAATTCCTTGCGAGATAGAGTCCGGTTGACTACCATCTTGGGATAAACCTTACGCTTGCCGGTATGATGAACATCCGACATCTCCTGTAACTTGTACTTTGCCATATCGATTCCTTTCCTTATTAAGTTCTACAACATCATTTATAAAGAGAGACCGTAATCCAGGAAGAGATAGTTTGCATCCTTAAATGCATTCATCTATACTCTTAAGGATAATAGTCTTTATCATTAGAAGAAATCTCCGTTCAGCGATGTTGAATCTATGTTCAGCAGTGTTGAACTTAAGTTCAGCAGTGTTGAATATAAGTTCAGCAGTGCTGAACATAACTTTCTCCACGGCAAAGATACAATTTTACCTAGAGATAAACAAGAATTGTTCAGGATTTAAACTAAATTAAACAAGGGAGCAGACTTAAGCATTGCCTAGTCCGCTCCCTTATTTTCTAGATAATGCAAACGAACGAAATGCGGAAAAGCGGCTTCTCCTAATTCTGGTGCGTATTCAAAACCTTCGTAACTGAAGGCTGCCAATTCTTCTGGAGTAGTAAGCTGGTTGCTTAGAATATATCTTACCATAGCTCCACGGCAGGATTTAGCCCACACAGCCTGCATTTTCAGCCTACCATCCTTCTGGCGAACATAAAAGAGGGGCTGGATGACTTTCACTTCCCTGCAAATTCTCTTCCAATCAAACAGATGTTCATATTCTGCTGTGGAGAGATGGATAAGTATGCCATCGTCAGCTTTCACACTGCTGATAAGAACATCGGTAAGTTTATCTTTCCAAAATTGATTGATTGGCTTGTCGTTTGTAGCTTCAAGCGTCACGCAATGTTCCATACGATAAGGCACTATGCCATCCATCGGCCGAAGCAATCCATAGAGAAAGCAGGTAATCCAGAGATGTTTCTGGGCATACTGCAGGGATTCTTCTCCCAAAGTGTTGGCACGTAGATGCTTATACGCCTGTCCATTGTAGGAAAGTATGGCAGGCATCTTCTCTGCAGCCATAAAATTACGATAGCGTTTCCAGTTTTCCGAAGCTATCTTGTGGCTGCAATCCAGTTGCCTAGCCAGTTCCTCTACGTCCAGCTTAGCCATTTCTGCAGCCAACATTTCAGCCACAGATTGGAAAAGTGGCTTTGAAACAGCTGCCCTATCTGCCTTATCAAACATGATTTTGGCATTTGCCAATAATATCTGCATAATACGTTTATTTTAAAGGGTAACATGAATATGGCTCTATTGATGCGTTTTGTCAAGTAAGGCCATCTGCTATATATTCAATCTCAGCACTGAACCGTTTTTACCTTCACCTTCATAATCTGCAGAAAGCGGAAGCTGACAGCAGAAGTTGCTGATTTCATCTTCATCCAGGTGTTCTGCAAGCTCCAAATGGAACCCATCACTTGTTTCATGCAAATCCCAGACTACATGACCACATGCATTGACTGCGGTGATGATGGTATCTTGAAGTTGCCATATTTCCGTGAAGTCTCTCATCCTTCCCTACTCCCACTCAAAGTTCTCTGTTCCTGCTCCAATTTCAAAGTGAAGCTTGGCGATGCCGAGATCCATTTGGGTATATCCTACCATTGAGAAGCCTTTCTTGGCAAGAACTTTAGCTTTGCCTCCGACTCCTGGGCTTTTCTGGGCTTGAAGGAGGAACGAGAACTTCTGCTGATTGATGGCTGTTGGAGCTAGAAGTGCAGCTGCCACGCCCTTTCTAAACCATGAAGGAGAATCGGCGGTTGCATTGCTCACTTGTTCAATGGTCTTGATCTTGTGACTGACACCTTGCGTCTCGCCATATCCTAAGGCAATCATGCATGCCAATTTCTCACCGTCTTCAATATGGTAGGCTTCCTTCACCTTTCTATAACTTAATCCAACCCAGCAGGTATTGAGCCCTAAGGTTTGAGCAAGCAACACAAGCTGCTCGCCGTAATAACCAATACGCTCATCAAGATCATCAGCCTTCTTGCCAGCCATTACGAGATAGTTCTCCACGCCATGGAATTTTCCATATGACATGATACCGGTGAAGGCCTTCGTTTCCTGAGTTACGAGCTGTATATGCAGCCTACCCTTTTCGTTGCATTCACTGATTTTTTCTTCGAGTATTTCTACAATCTCTTTTGAAAGAGGTTTGTGTATGTAATTTCGTACACTATGTCTTTGTTTGATAGCTTCTTCTATAGTCATGATTTCTATAATGAATTGTGCGTGCAAAGTTAAGAAAAAAACAATATTCAATGGCAAATAATCAAGAAAAATCCCAGGAACTTATAATTTTTTACAAAAAGAACAATATATTATACCTTTTCTTGCGTAATCTAGATTTTTTTGTTAACTTTGCAGGAAAAGTACAATATAATACACTACTTGGTATGAAAATTCAAGAAGTAATGAAATTGCAGCGTAAGGCCTTGGGGATTACCCAGCAAGACCTCGCTGACATGTCTGAGGTAGCCATTTCTACCATCAAGAAAATAGAGAGCGGTAAAGGCAACCCTTCCCTATCGACGGTTGAAAAAATCATGGATATCCTTGGCATGGAGGTTAAATATGAGATTCATCAAACTGTTTAAGTACAGTAAGGATACTCTTTCTTCCTTGCCTGCCGAGGTTGAGCATTTGATCAACAATTCATATTTGAATGACAAGATGAAACTGACATATATATTCCACAGTGGTTTTGCAGTGGAGACACACTCCTGCATATTGTTTTTTGACTATTGGATGGATCCCGCCAATTGCTTGCCGGTGATTCTATCCAAGGGTAAGCCTGTTTATGTTTTTGCAAGTCATTTCCACGAAGATCATTTCTCCAGGGAAATATTTTCTTGGCGAAAACACTTTCCTAATACCCCGATAACTTACATTCTCTCCAAGGATATCATTCGGCATCGCAGATGTCAGAGAGAAGAAGCAGATATCTTGATGGTTAAGGGAAACTCATGGTGCGACAAAAATATAAAGGTCGTTGCTGGAGGAAGCAATGACAGTGGTGTGTCATGGATTGTAGAGGTTGAAGGCAAACGCATCTTCCATGCTGGTGATTTGAACAATTGGTATGCCAGGTTCTTGACTGATGACTATAAGGGTGGAACTATCTGGAGCTTTGAGTTTGGTGAGATAGACCCTCAAAAAGATGAAAAACTGTATCTTGGCGAACTGAAAGACATCAGAAAAATCACTGATAGCTTTGATGTTGTCATGTTTCCTGTAGATGGCCGCATAGGTAATGGATATACCCGCGGTGCAAGACAGTTCATCGAGCAATTCCAGACAGGATTGTTTGTCCCTATGCACTTTGTGGCAAGCGGTTTCAAGAGTGCCTGGCGTATGAAGGAGTTTACAGATGCCAAGCAAATCCCGTTTTGGAAGATAGAGCGTGAGGGAGAATCGTTTGGCATATAGAATCAGATATAGATCATAATCATATATGAAAGCCTGGCATCATAAGACGCTGCATCGGAAGTTCAAATACGGAGTTCCTATTATCCTGCTCATCCAGATTGCGCTGATGATATACTTTCACATGAATCATTAACAAATCATTTAAACATTTATAAGATTCAATGAATCCAATTGATATAGCACTTAGCATAGCAACAAAAGCCCATGCCAGTCAACTTGACCGAGATGGCTATCCAGCCATTCTCCATCCATTGACAGTGGGACTGATGGGACATACAGACGAAGAGAAAATGGCAGGTTTTCTGCATGATGTGGTAGAAGACAGTCCTTATTCCTTTGAGGATTTGCTTCATGAAGGAATCCCTACTGGCGTGGTGAATACCCTTCGCCTACTCACGCATAAGAAAGGAACTGATTATTTCGATTATGTGCAGGGAATCATCGACTCTCAGAATCCCATTGCCCTGCAGGTGAAATACAACGACCTCCAGCATAATTTTGAGCGAGGCAAGGCCTACCCTGACCTTCAGAAGAAGCATGGTAAGGCTCTGGAAATGGTAAAGGCTGCCATTGAGGAATGCTCAAAGGTTGACATCTATCATGCGCCTGATGACAAGAAGACAGAAGTGGGCATCTTTGCCTGCGGATGTTTCTGGGGAACGCAGCATCAGTTTCAGAAACAGCCTGGGGTAATCAAAACCCTGGCTGGTTATACCGGTGGCAAAGAGGCATTCCCTTCCTATGCTGATGTTCGGGACCATAAGACACATCATGTAGAAGCCATCATCGTGGAGTTCAATCCCGAAGAGGTATCGTACGAGACCCTATGCAAACTTTTCTTCGAGATTCATGACCCGGCACAGACTGATGGCGTAGGTCCTGACCTCGGTCCACAATACCGCAGCTGTATCTTCTATCGTAATGAATCCCAGAGGCAGACGGCAGAAAGGGTGATGCAGCTGCTTCGCAACAAGGGTGACGAGGTGAACACCCTCCTTTTACCCGAGGAGACATTCTATATTGGCGAAGCTTACCACCAGCACTACTACGAGAAAACCGGCGGTGAGCCATATTGCCATATGAGAACAAAGAAGTTCTGAAAATGACTTAAAGAATATACAAAACATAAACAACGAAATAAAGAAATATGAAACTTAACAAAATCCATCATGTAGCCGTGATTTGCTCCGACTATGAGAAATCCAAGCATTTCTACACAGATGTGCTCGGAATGAAGATTGTGAGTGAAAACTATCGTGAAGGACGTGACTCCTGGAAAGCTGACTGCTGGCTTGATAATGCGTATGTCATCGAGTTGTTCTCCTTCCCTAACCCTCCGGCACGTCCTTCCTATCCGGAAGCTGCCGGTCTGCGCCATCTTGCTTTTGAGGTGGATGACCTATCAGTGGCTATTGGTGAACTTGACAGCAAAGGTATTGCGCATGAACCTATACGCACGGATGAATATACAGGAAAGCGATTTGTATTCTTCAGTGACCCAGATGGTTTGCCGATAGAACTGTATGAAAAATAAAGATTCCGTTTAATCGTATTTGAAAGAATGCAGCAAATAAACATCCAATATTACAACTCGCCATGCGGAGAGTTAATTCTTGCATCGGTGGGTGAAGAATTGTGCCTTTGTGATTGGAATGAAATGCCATATGCAGAGCGCAACAAGCTTCGCCTTTTGCGGTATATGAAGGCAGAGTTCAAGATTGAAACATCTTCTATCTTGGAACTGACCAAGAAGCAATTGGATGAATATTTCACCGGCAATCGCAAGATATTCGAAATTCCGTTGCATCCTGTGGGAACAGATTTCCAAAAAAAAGTATGGAATGCATTGCTTGATATACCATACGGTGAAACCAGAAGCTATAAGGAGATCGCTCAAAATATAGGCAGTCCCAATAGTGTCAGAGCCGTGGCTGGAGCTATCGGAGCCAACGGCATCAGCATCCTCATCCCCTGCCATCGCGTTATCGGCAGCAACCGTTCCCTGACAGGTTTTGCAGGAGGACTGGAAGCAAAGAGAATATTGCTGGAGCTGGAGACGGAATAATCATAAATGCATTCCATTATTTGTAAATTCGATAAGAATGCATCTATCTACAAGGATGAAACAGATATAGGAGATAAATAGATATGAAAAAAGATTCGAGGGCAAACCATGCTAGATATGTAGAACTCAATTTGTTTCCTGAGGAGAAAGAAGATCATCAGAAAGATTCAGTCTCTTCAGAAAACAAGGAAAACCATATCTCTCCAGACAAAGAGTATGACTTGACAGATCTGTTTGAAAGACTTTCCAAATCAGCATTCCGCAGCCGTTTTCACCTTTCGAAGAGGGATAAGGAATATATTGCAGAAAAGGGCTTGGAAACCATCCGTAAGCATGCAGAGGATTTCGTTGCCAAACGCCTTGCTCCTGCCGTAATACCCAATGACGGCAAGCAGACACCTATGAGAGGGCATCCTGTATTTATAGCCCAGCATGCTACAGGCTGCTGCTGTCGTGGATGTTTCTTCAAATGGTATCATATACCTGCCGGAAGACAGCTGACAAGAGAAGAACAGCAATATGCAGTAGCGGTATTGATGGCATGGATTGAAAAACAGATTTAAAAAAGCATGAAGTTTTGGCAGCAAAGTTTAAATAAATTATCCTTTAATGCCAATCTTACAGAGTCTTTTGCCAAGATTGGCAAAAACTGTTCACTCCCAATATACAAAACGGGTTGGCACGCAACTTGCTTCTACATAGAGTGAAAGCCGAAGCCGAAAGGGCAAGGGGAACGACAAGAACCCTAAGTAATGACATTTGAGGGTTTCTGGAAATCCTTGAGCCTCGAAAGCCGAAGCGATTATTATTGAAAAGGATAAATTAAAAACAATGAGAAATCCCGACAGAGCCGGAAGGCAAAGAGAGGATGAGAAAATCACTCCACCCACCACTAGAGGTACTATGTTCCTGCAGTCTGGACAAGACATGGATTCAATGTGCTGCCCCATGAAAACACGTCCCTCATATATTGATGGAAAAAAGATTTGTATTTTGGCTGCGCAAAAAGGCTGCATCCTTTTGACTGCCATACGGATTTAGTTAATCTTTCTATATGAATTCCGTCTCCTGGAATCCATATAGAAAGATTAACTTAATTCATTTTAATAATTTCTGAAATACAGAAATCGCTAACACTATTTTTGATAATGGTGCAGCCAAGGTAGTTGCAATACGCAGGAAGACTCCTTAGTCAGAGCATCACAGATAAGAAACAGAAAGAAACAACCCAAAATATAAAGAAGTAATATGATTATTTACTTCATTATATTATAGGTTAAGTTTGAACCTTTCCTTAAACATATCCATCTCTCTTCCTGGGATTTGAAGCTGGATGACTAAATTCTCCCATTTGCTTACAGCTGTTTGAACCTCCTGGATGATGTTTTCAGCATCCTCCTTCCTTATCATATAGCTCTCGCATGAATCAAGCAGAACATGGATAGATGACTTTTTATTCAAAAAATATCATTTTCTCAAATATATTTTATAATTTTGTATGCAAAAAACTCGAATGGTATAATATGACAAGAGGAAAACGACAAAATAATAAGAATAATAAAGGCAAGAAACTGATATATCTTGCCCTCATTCTACTTGTATCATGCATCATAGGATTTGAGGCATACCGTATGATTTCAGCCTATATGATCAAGAAGTCATCAGATAATCAGTGGCCCGCTCACGACCTGACATCGGGACAATACTCTGGTAGCTATGACGGCATTGACATCTCACGTCACCAAGGCAGAATCCATTGGGATGAACTCAGCGAAATAAAGCGATTGAAGTTCATCTATGTAAAGGCAACAGAAGGAGCAACCATCCAGGATCCATGGTATGAAGCCAACATTAATCAAGCAAGAAAACATCAGATACCAGTTGGCTCCTACCATTTTCTTTCTAAGATGCCTGCGGTAATGCAGTTTGAAAACTTTCGTTCAGTGTATGATAAGGAGAAGCAGGATCTTCTACCTGTTGTGGATGCTGAAGATGATGGAACCAAGGGGCTCAGTAAGAGTGAGATTCAACTTCTTCTGAAAACATTCTGCAAGCTCTGTAAATCCTATTATGGACATACACCTATTATATATTGTAGCGAGAGTTATTTCAAGGATTACCTGAGTCCGGAATTTGATAACTACTATCTTTGGATTGCCAGTTATGATCATGAACCGGTATTGCCTGGTAAACCTCACTATGATATCTGGCAGTATAGCAAACATGGCAGGGTTCCAGGAGTGTGGAATTGGGTGGATCTGAATCGATTTGCCCAGAATCGAAGTCTTGGGGATATTCGGATCAAACGGTAAAAAAAACAATTAGTATAAAATACAGAAGTCTGCCGGCATCACTACCAGCAGACTTCCCTTTTCACTAACTGAACTAAAAATCTTGTCAAGTATCTACTAATTATGCAATTTCTTCTGAAATTAAAATAAGCATAAGTACTTTTCTGATAACAATATCCCTATTATTCCTGTATAACGCTTACAAAAGGAACTGTATTTTCTCTATTATTCAGCAATAGCCTGCTGTTCTGTAGCTACTGGAGTCTCTTCGGTGGTATTCTCTGTTGGAGTCTCTGTAGCATTCTCTGTTGGAGTCTCTGTTGTAGTTGCTTCTGTAGTTGCCTCTGTGGCATTCTCCTGCTGGGTAGAATCCTCAACACCCGCTTGTGGTTGGATAGGAGTACCAACAGCCAATGTATCTGAAGGAGCATCTGGAGCTACTGTATCAACAGGAGCAACCTGAGCGTTACTTACCATTTTGCTTGATGCAAAAACGTTGCTTACTGAAACCATAACCAAAGCTGCGATAGCTGCAAACATAAACTTCTTCATAATCTTATCTTTTTTAAATTGTTACTAATATTGATGTTACTTATTTGTTTGTGGATTCATTGTCGAACCCGCTAATCATAGTCACAATCTGCGTGCCAAAAAGATGAGAGAAATTAGTTTGTATTGATAATCAGAAGCTTATGTCCTTTGTACCAAAAATGAATAGTGTGGAAAATGAGGAAAGAATGTGGAAACATTCCCCAAAAAGTTGGGGAATGCCTAAATATGTCTTGCTTCAATGCATTTCAGATAGCAATAGTGTTTCCTCCGAATTAAATACTCCATATCATTCTGGTGAGCATAGGCTTCTTTCTCAAATCTGATTTTGTAATATGCTTTCATCCAATTTCTATATTTCAGGACTAAAACACTCCACTCAGCTATATACCATATAGTTCATCGAGAAAGTTCACTATCATGCTACCATTGCCTTTGGAAATGGCAGCAGCTCTTTCACCTGCAATGCCCATGACTTTCATGGCATGAACAGCTGCATCAAACGGATTAGGGTTTACAGAAAGGAAAGCTCCTATGATACCAGTGGCTGCACACCCCATGGCCGTAACCTTGCCCATCAGAGGATGCCCCTCATGAACATAAGCTACTTTTTCACCATCCGTAATGATGTCTGTAGCCCCGGTAATAACGATGATGCATGTTAACTTCCTAGCTAGAATCTTGGCCTGTTCTTCAACCTCAGAGGTTTCCAGAAGGCTGTCCACTCCCTGCATTCCTATCTGATGAGAGTATAATGATCGTATCTCGCTGGCATTTCCCTTGATAACAGTTGGCTGGCATTGAAGGATGATCTTTGATGCAGTATCCATTCGAAACCGTGTGGCACCTACTCCAACCACATCTAATACAATTGGAATTCTGCTCTTGGAAGCAGCTTCACCTGCGAGTAGCATTGAGTGGGCTGTCGCATTTTCCAGAATTCCCAAGTTAAGAGCCAAGGCATTGCTCTTGCTACAGATTTCCTCCACTTCTTCCTGAGCGCGTGACATGATTGGGGAAGCCCCAATTGCCAGTAGGCTATTTGCCACAAAATTCATGGCAACATAATTGGTTATGTTATGTATGAGAGGATGTTGCTCTTCTATCAAACGTAAATCTCTATCCATTTCTATATTTATTTAATATACACTGTAACTATTATCCCTGCACCATTGTTTGGCATGTTCAAAGCCTTGGGCTGTAGCCCTGTGAATCCATCTGAGTCCCTTGCGCATAGCATACACCCATGTTGTTCATCGCCATTAAGTCTCCTTCAAGGGCCTGTTGACGGTATTTGTTTGCAGTTTCACGTTCTTTTTTCATGTATATCCAGAATTTGTTTGCAAAAATACAACATTTATCTAAAACACGTGGCTATCACAAGAAAAATATTACTATAGAGTGCCATTTTGGATAAATTATTAGTGATTTCCAGCACGATTTCAATAAATATCCGTACCTTTGCACCATTAAAGCATTATTTGATGTTCATACACATACAATAGCATCAAAGTATGCCCTGTTAAAATATAAGAGAATATACAATGATTTCATTTGAAAGTGATTACAACAATGGTATGCTGCCAGAGATTCTAGAGGCTCTTGGCAAGACAAACAGTGAGAAAACCTCCGGTTATGGCTTTGACCCATATTCAGAGGCTGCAAAAGAGAAGATTCGTAAGGCCGTAGGCAATGAAAACGCAGATGTGTTCTTCCTTGTAGGCGGTACGCAGACGAATACCACAGTCATTGATTCCGTCCTCATGGGATGTGAAGGAGTGATTTGTGTTGAGACCGGTCATATCGAGGTACATGAATCTGGAGCAGTAGAAGCTTTTGGGCACAAGGTTATTACCCTGCCAGGAGAGAATAGTAAGCTGTCTTCTAAAACCCTTTCTGACTATATGGATACGTTTCTAGCAGATGAAACGCATCCTCACATGGTACAGCCAGGCATGGTTTATATATCTATGCCTACAGAATTCGGAATGGTATATACCAAAGAAGAGTTGACTGCACTGTATGCAACCTGTCAGAAATACTCCCTTCGCCTCTTCATCGATGGTGCAAGACTGGGATATGGTCTGGTTTCTGAGGCATGTGACTACGACCTGCCATTCCTTGCCAAGCATTGCGATGTTTTCTATATCGGTGGAACCAAGGTTGGTGCCATGATGGGCGAAGCAGTGGTATTCTCAGGAATGAAGGCGCCGAAATATTTCTTCACCAACGTAAAGCGTCATGGTGCCTTGCTGGCCAAGGGCAGAATGCTCGGTATCCAGTTTGATACGCTGTTTACGGATCAGCTTTACTTCAAGATATCCCGTCACGCCATCTCCATGGCCACTCGTATCCGTAGCATCTTCGAGAAGCATGGCATTACAATCGCCTACGATTCTCCTACCAACCAGCAGTTTGTCGTGCTCTCTCCTACCCTCTTCAATGCTCTTTCCAAGAGTGTTGCCTTCGAGATATGGGAAAGAAAGAGCGATACGGAAATCATCTGCCGTTTCGTGACGAGTTGGGCTACGAAGGAGGAAGAACTCGATGAGCTGGAACATATTCTACAGACGGTATAAGAGAGACGTTTTCTGCAGAAACGTCCACAAAAGCTTGTTAAAATGAGAAGGCAGCTGCCGGCATTCTTCAAATGCCAGCAACTGCCTTTCCTTTCGACCGTTGACCAGGGCGTATTATTTCACGATAATCTCATCAACAAACAACCAGCCACCGAAGGTGCTTGGCTTCGCCTGAACACGGATGTAGCGGGCTGTCTTGCTGCCCTTCCAGGTAAGTGTCTTGAAGTCCAGAATCGGCTCCTTGCTCGACTCATACTTCTTGTCGAATACCTGGGTGAAGTTCTTGCCATCCTCACTAACAGATACTGTATATTGAGAAGGATAGAAAATCTCAGGACCGCTGCTCTGCATAAAATCGGTGCCTACGCTGCTGATCTTGGTAGATTTACCCAAGTCGATGGTTACATCGAAGCAATCCTTGCCGATAAAGCCCTGCCAGCGTCCATCGCCATGAGCCCAACCGCCCATATTGCCATCCACCAGCGTCTGTTCGCCAGCCGCAGGATAATAGCGGTTGTAAGCATGGTTATAGGTAACCTTGGCACCCACAGCCTTATGCTGCACCGGCTTCATCTTCTCCTTGCGCTCACCAATCTCCTTCTTCAGATTGAATGGGTTCACGCCTTCAGCCTTCAGATGTTCCACCTGCGCCAGAGCACGGGTCTTGAACTCAGGATAGTTCTTGGTCTTGGTTCCGTTCCAGCCTATCTCAGCCAGAGCTAAGGCACGAGGATAAAGCATATACTCGGCATACTCAGGAGTAGGAATATGCTCGGTCCAAAGGTTTGCCTGCACACCGGTAATCATATGGCGTTCTGCCTCAGGAAGATCGCTTCCCGGCACGTAGCTATACACCTTCTCGGTAGGAATGAAACCGCCATTTGCCACAGGCTGGGTGCCCGGCGCATCCTGATACATATCGAAGTAGCAGTAAGCTCCCGGCGACATCACTACATCATAGCCATGCTTGATCGCCTCGTGTGCCAGTTCGGTGCCACGCCAAACCATCACGGTGGTATTCTTGGAGAGATTTCCGGCAATCACCTCGTCCCAACCCACGAGCTGTCTGCCATGCTCGTTCAGGAACTTGCCCATGTGGGAAATGAGATGAGCCTGCAATCCATCCACGTTGTCGATGCCCAGCTCCTTCATCTTCTTCTGACAGAGGGCACAACTTCCCCATGACTTCTTGGCAGCCTCATCGCCACCCACATGGATATAATGAGAAGGGAAGATATCCATCACCTCCTTCAAGACATTCTCCAGGAAATCGTAGGTTCCGATGTTGCCCGGACAGAAATCTGCCTGCTTGTAAGGCTCATGGGTACAGGATAACTCAGGATAGGCAGTAAGCACCTCCTCAGAATGACCCGGCATCTCGATTTCCGGAACGATGGTGATGCCACGCTCGGCAGCATATTTCACCAGGTCGCGGAGTTCATCCTGAGTATAGTAACCACCCTCGGCACCCTCGCTGCCCTGCTCCAGATACTTGTTGCCATTGGCATTCCAGTCTTTCCACAACTTACCTGAACGCCAGGCAGCAAAGTTGTTGAGTCGAGGATAACGCTTGATTTCGATGCGCCATCCGGCAGCATCGGTCAGGTGGATATGAAGACGGTTGAACTTATATTCCGACATCACATCAATCTGCTTCTTGAGGAAGGAGATTGGGAAGAAATGACGGGACACATCGAGCATCAAACCACGCCACTTATAGGCAGGAGCATCCACGATGTCGCAGCATGCGATGCCCTTCTTGGTGGTAAGCTGTTCCATGGTCTGCCAGGCACGGAGGAAACCCTCGCTGCTGGCGGCACTGATTTCAATGGCATCAGATGCCACATGAAGCTTGTATGCTTCCGGCGAAGAGGCGTTGGCAAGCTTGGTGAACTTCACCACCCGCTTGGCTGCATCATTCACCTTGGCGTTCCACGCCTTGGTATAGATATTCTCGGCATCAGCGCCTACCTGGTTTTCTACTTTCACACCGCCTGCAGTGCTGAACACGCCCTTGCCCATCGTAACCAGCTGCGGTTTTGGCAAGAGATTCTGAGCCTGAATCGGAGATGCAAGCAATAATGCCCCGAAAAGGGATAATAGATAGTTGGATTTTTTAGTCATACGGCTTATCTATAAATGATTAATATCAGTCCGCTAAGTTATCGACCTATTGTCTCTAACTTAGCGGACTATTTTAAAACTTATCGTTCTACTTTCTCGATGATCTTCATACCCTCTTCCACAGCCTTCATATTCAGTGGAATCAGGTTATGATGGCGCTCCGGCAACGACTTGAAGAGTGCCTTGTTCAAACCATCGGTGCTCACCACAGGGCAAACCTTCAGCAGTCCGCCCAAAACAATCATGTTAAACACCTTGGAGTTTTTCATCTCGGCAGCCTCGTCCATCGCATCAATGCGATAAACGGTGATGTCCTTGCGCTGAGGTGGATTCATGATGCCATAACCATCATAAATCAGGATGCCGCCTGGCTTGATCTTCGGCTCAAACTTATCGAGTGATGGCTGATTGAGCACAATGGCAACATCGTAATGGCTCAGGATAGGCGAAGAGATGCGACTGTCGCTCACGATGACCGTTACATTGGCTGTACCGCCACGCTGCTCCGGACCATAAGCTGGCATCCAGGTCACCTCCTTGTCTTCCATCAGTCCTGAGTAAGCCAGGATTTTTCCCATCGAAAGGACGCCCTGACCACCAAAACCGGATATAATGATTTCTGTCTTCATTGTTCTAAACTTTTGCAAATGCCAAATTCAACATTCAACATTCAACATTCAACATTACATGTTTGTTGTATCCTTCAGGTCACCCTTAGGATACTGCTTAAACATGTTCTCTTCCATCCACTTGTTCGCCTCAACAGGTGAGAGCTTCCATCCACTGTTGCAGGTAGAAACGATCTCTACCAGACTGGAACCCTTGCCCTGCATGCTTGCCTCGAACGCCTTGCGGATTGCCTTCTTCGCCTTGCGGATGCTTGCCACGGTCTCCACGCTCTGGCGGGTTACGTAGCAGGTGCCCTGCAGATGACTGGCAAGTTCGGTGATGTTCAGTGGATAACCATGAAGATCAGCCTCTCGTCCGTAAGGACAGGTAGCGGTCTTCTGACCCAGCAAAGTGGTTGGAGCCATCTGTCCACCAGTCATACCATAGATGGCATTGTTGATGAAGATGATGGCAATATGCTCGCCACGGTTCAGGGCGTGGATGGTCTCGCAGGTACCGATGCACGCCAGGTCGCCATCACCCTGATAGGTGAAGACGAGGCGGTCTGGCCACAGACGCTTGATACCCGTAGCCACAGCAGGAGCACGGCCATGGGCAGCCTCCTGCCAGTCGATATCCAAATAGCGGTAAGCGAAGACAGCGCAGCCCACCGGACAAACGCCCACCGTCTTATCCTCCATGCCCATCTCCTCGATGACCTCGGCAACGAGCTTATGAACTACGCCATGCGAACAGCCCGGGCAGTAGTGCATCGGGGTATCGTTCATCAGCGTAGGCTTCTTATATACCAGATTCTCTGGTGAAATTATATCATTCATTTTATTAACTTCTTTAATGCTTCAACGATTTCCTCCGGCTCCGGCACAATGCCGCCCAGGCGACCGAAGTGCTCTACTGGAGCCTGTCCATTCACAGCCAGGCGCACATCCTGAACCATCTGACCGGCATTGATCTCAACAACCAGAATGCCCTTCTTGGTCTTTGCCAGCTCATGGAGTTCCTTCTCAGGGAAAGGCCAGAGGGTGATAGGACGGAAGAGACCCACCTTGATGCCCTGCTCTCGGGCATTCTCGATGCTCTTCTCGGCGATACGTGCCGCACTACCGAAGGCTACGATTACATAGTCGGCATCCTCCATCTGCTCCATCTCATATCTTACTTCGGTATCACGAATCTTCTGATATTTCTCCTGAAGGGCGATGTTACGCGCCTCCATCACCTCTGGCTTGAGTTCCAAAGAGGTCATGATGTTGACCGGGCGACTCTTTGGACGACCGATGGTAGCCCAAGGACACTCCTTGGCAATCTCCTCCTCGGTACGACGAGGTTTCATAGGTGGCAGAACCACCTTCTCCATCATCTGTCCAATCACACCATCGCTCAGAATCATCGCCGGATTGCGATACTTGAAGGCGAGGTTGAAGGCAAGATCCACGAAGTCAGCCATCTCCTGAACAGAAGCAGGAGCCAGCACGATGACGTTGTAGTCGCCGTTACCACCACCACGGGTAGCCTGGAAATAGTCACTCTGAGATGGCTGGATAGTACCCAGTCCCGGACCGCCACGCTGCACGTTGACGATAACGCCCGGAATCTCAGCACCCGCCATATAGGAGATGCCCTCCTGCATCAAAGCCACACCAGGACTTGAGGAAGTGGTAATCACACGTTTGCCAGCGCCGGCGCCACCATAAACCATATTGATAGCCGCCACCTCACTCTCCGCCTGGAGAACCACCATACCCGATGTCTCCCAAGGCTTGAGCAGAGCCAGCGTCTCTATAATCTCACTCTGAGGTGTGATAGGATAGCCGAAGAAGCCATCCGCACCACATCTAATACAGGCATGGGCTATCGCCTCATTGCCCTTCATTAATGTTACTTCTTGATTTGCCATTGTTTAGTCCTCCTTCTTACGATAAACAGTGATGCAGCCGTCAGGGCAGACGATGGCGCACGAGGTACACCCCACACACGCATCGGCATTGACAGCCTCAACATAGCGATAGCCATGCACATTGACCTTCTTCAGAGCCAATGCGATGACATCTTGAGGACAAGCTTCTACACAGAGTGCGCATCCTTTGCAACGCTCCGTATCGACCACAATGGCCCCTTTAATTTTGCTCATATTCTATATATTTTCTTTTTCTTACATTATCATTCTTCACTAGAGTAACCAAAACTGCTGCTGTCCACAACAGATTGCTATGGATTGTAGTAGTCTTTGCAATAAAAGCTCATGATATCATCCAGCATCTCCTTGGCTGCCACGGCAGGACTCTCGGGATCGAGAGCTATCGCCTCCATATAGCTGTCGAGGGCACGCTTGAAGTCGCCTTGCTTTCGCCAGGCATTTCCTTCCTGATAATACTCTTCTGCTGTCATTTTACTCAATATATTTTTTAATTTTATTCTGCGAAAGTACGAAAATTATGCTAAGAAAAAAAATAAAAGCGTAAGTTTTAAACTAAATTAATGTAGTTTTTCCATAAAATGCGCACACCATATTTCAAGTGTGCAATTTTTCGGGAAGAATGTGCGTTATTTCTATTATTATATTCTATTAAAACACTATTCGCTATTTACCGCAGTTTTCTACGGTAAATGACGAATAATACGATACCCCTCAAAACGAGGTAGAGAATAAAGGCAAGCCACAGGGCGTGATTGCCCAACAAAGGATGAAGGGCGAAATACATTCCGAAGAATGAAGCAGAAGCTACAGCGGTGGAACAAAGCATAGACTTCGACTGGGTGATGCCCACAAAGATGCCATCGAAGACAAATGCCGACATACCTGCCAGCGGAATGAGCACCGCCCATCCCAGATATGCTCCTGCAGCCGCCACCACCTGTCTGTCGCTGGTCAACAAAGAAAGAAAGTTTTCTCCACCCACTATATATAATAAGGTGAAAAGAATCGCCACCACGACGCCGAAGCCCATCGTACGCTTCACCACTTCCCGGAACGCCTCCCTGTTCCCGGCTCCATAATACTTGCCGCTCAACGCCTCTGCCGCATACGCAAAACCATCCATGAAATAAGAGAAGATGGTAAAGAGCGTCATCAGTAGGGTATTCACTGCCAGCACCAGCGTACTCTCCCTGGAACCGGCTGCCGTAAAGAAGAGGTTTACAGCCACCAGACATACGGTACGGAGAAAGATGTCTCTGTTCAGGGAGAAGAATCGCTTCAGCGGTTCGGAATCAAAGAGATGCCGGCGATAATCATACTTGCCCAACCGGCGATAGTAGAGCCGATAGAGCACGCAAGCCATCAGGAATCCCCACCATTGGGCGATGACCGTACCAAGTGCCACGCCCTCTACCGTCATCCTGCAGACGAAGACGAGCACCAGAGAGGCAACGATGTTCACCACATTCTGAGAGAGCGACACCACCATCGGAATGCGTGTGTTCTGCATACCGATATACCAGCCCGTGAATCCATAGAGTCCGAGCACGGCAGGGGCTCCCCAGATACAGACATAGCAGTATCTGCGAGCCAGTTCCACGACATCCGCTTCCGGCGACATCGCCCACAGTCCGCATCCGATGAGCCATCTCTGAAGGATAAAGAACAGGAGTCCTATCCCCACGCCAATACCCAGGGAACGAATCAGGAGTCTCACCACCTCAGCAAAGTCTCTCCTGCCCAAAGCCTGCGAAGTCATTCCGCTGGTTCCCATCCGCAGGAAGCCGAACAGCCAGTAGATGACATTAAAGAGCATCGAGCCCACGGCAATGGCTCCGATATAAGCCGCATCGCCGATATGACCGACGATGGCGACATCCACCAAACCCAAAAGCGGTACCGTGATATTGGATATTATCGACGGTACCGCTAATTGCAATATTCGTTTATTCACTTATTCCAGTGTTTAAGTGACAAGTATTAAATTCTATACTTCGCAGCCTGCTCCTCAATATAGGCAGCATCGCTGAAGTAGTCGATGCGCATAGCCTTGCGAACCTCGTCCATAGTCTGGGCTGCAAACTCGCGGGCATCCTCGCTACCCTTCTTCAGGATATTGAATACCTCAGGAATATCCTGCTCAAACTCATGACGGCGGGCACGGATAGGATCGAGCATCTTGTTGATGACGCTGTTCAGGAACTTCTTGCAGGTGCCATCACCGATACCACCCTTCACATACTGCTCCTTCAACTCGTCCAGAGTCTTGAACTCTGGCCAGAACTCAGCGAAGTCATCAGGAGTAGAGAATGCCTCCAGATAGGTGAACACAGCATTGCCCTCCAGATGTCCCGGCTCTTCCATGCTCATACGTGGCTCACCGTTAGACATCTTCTTCACCTTCTTCCAGACGGTCTTCTCGTCATCGCTCATATAGATGCAGTTGCCGAGACTCTTGCTCATCTTCTCCTTACCATCGGTTCCTGGAAGGCGACGGCAGCAGGCAATCTCTGGAAGCAGGATCTCTGGCTCTACCAATACAGGCGCATAAGTCTGGTTGAAACGGCGAACCAACTCGCGGGTTACCTCCAACATAGGCTCCTGGTCCTCACCGGCAGGCACGGTTGTAGCCTTGAAAGCGGTGATGTCGGCAGCCTGGCTCACAGGATAGCAGAAGAAACCGAGAGGAATGTTTGCCTCGAAGTTACGCATCTTGATCTCAGTCTTCACGGTTGGGTTACGCTGAACACGAGATACAGAGATGAGGTTCATCAAATAGGTAGTCAACTCAGCCAACTCAGGAATCATACTCTGGATATAGAGTGTACACTTCTGTGGATCGAGACCCGCAGAAAGATAATCGAGTGCTACCTCTGTAATGTTTTGGCGAATCTTCTCAGGATTGTCAGCGTTATCTGTCAAAGCCTGAACGTCTGCCATGAATACGAACATTCTGTCAAAGTCACCAGCATTCTGAAGCTGTACTCGGCGCTGCAAGGAACCGATGTAGTGACCCAGGTGAAGTTTACCTGTTGGACGGTCGCCCGTCAATATAATCTTTCCCATTTTCTTACGATTTTATTATTTTAGGTGCAAAGGTACAATAAAATAATGAGAATGAGGAAGAAAAGATGTAAAAATAAGCAAAACCCGGAGCTTAGCAGGTAAAATAAGAGCCTAGCTGACAAAATAAAAGCGAGACTTCAGAAAGAAGCCTCGCTTATTCAATATTCTGTTTTCGTTGATAGTAACGAAGATTAGAACTCTGCATTCTTTGGTGTACGTGGGAAAGGAATCACGTCGCGGATGTTCTGCATACCGGTTACAAAGAGAATCAGACGCTCGAAACCGAGACCGAAACCAGCGTGTGGGCATGAACCATACTTACGGGTATCGAGATACCAGTTCATATCCTTCATAGGGATGTTGCGAGCCTCAATCTCACCCATCAGCTTATCATAGCTCTCCTCACGGACAGAACCACCGATAATCTCACCAATCTGTGGGAACAGTACATCGGTACCCTGAACGGTCTGACCGCTCTTGCCACCGAAGCCGCTCTCCTCCTCGTCTATCTTCATATAGAATGCCTTGATAGCCTTTGGATAGTTGGTCATGATGACAGGGCGCTTGAAGTGCTCCTCAACGAGGAAGCGCTCGTGCTCAGAAGCCAGGTCATCACCCCACTCACATGGGAACTCAAACTTCTTGCCGTTGGCGATAGCCTCCTGCAGGATGCGGATACCCTCTGTATATGGAAGATGAACGAAGTCTGAATTCAATACGCCCTCCAGACGAGCGAGCAAGCCCTTGTCGATCATCTTGTTCAAGAAAGCAAGGTCGTCCTTGCAGTGCTCGAGAGCCCAACGGATACAATACTTGATGAAGTCTTCCTCCAACTCCATCAAACCGTCCACATCCAGGAAAGCAACCTCTGGCTCAACCATCCAGAACTCAGCCAGGTGGCGAGGAGTGTTACTGTTCTCTGCACGGAAGGTAGGACCGAAGGTATAGATAGCACCAAGTGCTGTGGCACCCAGCTCACCCTCCAACTGACCAGAAACAGTCAATGAAGTCTGCTTGCCGAAGAAATCATCAGAGTAGTCAATCTTGCCATCCTCAGTCTTCTTCAGGTTGTAGAGGTTCTTGGTTGTTACCTGGAACATCTGACCTGCACCCTCACAGTCGCTGGCAGTGATGAGAGGAGTATTGAAATAGAAATATCCATGCTCGTGGAAGTAGGTGTGGATAGCCATCGCCATGTTGTGGCGGATACGCATCACGGCACCAAAGGTATTGGTACGGAGACGGAGGTGAGCATACTGACGCATGTACTCGAAGCTCTGTCCCTTCTTCTGCATTGGATAGTCGCTGCCGCAGAGACCGTAGATCTCGATGCTTTCGCACTGGATCTCAACGCTCTGACCAGCGCCCTGGCTCTCTACCAAAGTACCTACTACGCTGATGCAGGCACCAGTGGTAATCTGACGGAGCTGATTCTCATCGACCTTTGATGGGTCGACTACTATCTGAATATTATTAATAGTAGAACCATCGTTAAGAGCGATAAAATCGACTGCTTTGCTACTACGATGGGTACGAACCCATCCCTTAACATTCACGATTGAGTCGTAGGCAGTGCTCTTGAGCAAGTCAACGACTTTAGTTCTTTTTACTTTTTCCATTGTTAATTAATAGGTTAAAAAGGAGACTAAACAGATAGTCTCCTTTCTTATTATATCTTATTATCCTTATTCAAAAGCACCCATGCGGAGCATATCTACTTCCTTCTCTGTCAGGAAGCGCCAGTCACCGCGACGGAGATTCTTCTTGGTCAAACCTGCAAACTGAACACGGTCGAGCTTGGTTACACGATAGCCGAGGCTCTCGAAGATACGGCGAACGATACGGTTCTTGCCGCTGTGAATCTCGATACCTACCTGTGACTTGTCGCGATCGTCAGCATAAGCTACTGCATCTGCCTTGATCTCGCCATCTTCCAAAGTGATACCCTCGCTGATCTGCTGCATATCGTGAGCAGTGAGGTTCTTGTCGAGGTGTACGTGATATACCTTCTTCTTCAAGAACTTAGGATGAGTCAACTTAGAAGCCAGGTCACCATCGTTGGTCAACAGGAGTACACCTGTTGTGTTACGGTCGAGACGACCTACAGGATAGATACGCTCAGGGCATACATCCTTAACGAGGTCCATCACAGTCTTGCGCTGCTGAGGATCGTCGCTGGTTGTCACGTAATCCTTTGGCTTGTTGAGCAATACATATACCTTCTTCTCCAAAGATACTACAGCATCATGGAACTTCACCTCGTCGGTGCGAAGAATCTTGGTACCCAACTCGGTAACTACCTGACCATTGACAGTTACCAGACCAGCCTGGATGAACTCATCAGCCTCACGGCGAGAGCATACACCAGCATTGGCAAGGAACTTGTTCAAGCGCAATGGCTCTGTTGGGTCGATATTCTCCTCCTTGTATTCAATACGCTTCTTCATGCTATACTTAGCATTTGGATCGTATCCTGGAGTGTGCTGACGGAAGCCACCACCACGGTTGTTGCCATAGCCACCACCCTGTGGACGACCATAGCCGCCACCACGGTTGCTATTGTAACCACCCTGCTGAGGACGGCCATAACCACCACCACGGTTGCTGTTGTATCCACCATGCTGAGGACGGCTGTTGTAACCGCCATGCTGAGGACGGCTGCCATAGCCACCCTGCTGTGGACGACCATTGTAACCACCCTGCTGACGTGGCTGATAGCCACCAGTTGATGGATGCTGATCGTCACCTTCTGCGTTATTATTAAAACGAGGACGACTATTGTAGCCACCCTGCTGTGGACGGCTGTTGTAGCCACCCTGCTGAGGACGACCATAGCCTCCACCACGGTTGCTGTTATAGCCACCACGGCTGTTGTAGCCACCCTGCTGTGGACGGCTGCCATAGCTGCCACGGCTGCTACCATAGCTGCTGCGCTGTGGACGCTCGCTGCTAGAGCTGGTAGAGCTGCTCTGCAAGCCAGCTCCGAAGCCTTCTGGACGGAAACCACCCTCGCTGCTACTACTACTTCTATCGCTGTTGAATGATGGGCGATGACTGTTAATACGTGGACGCTGTGTGCGACCTACACTACGATAACTCTTCTGATAACCGCCTGCGTTGAAGCCCTCTCGGGTGTTCTCGCTCTCAGACGATTGACTCTGTGGTTTGTTTTCGAACTCTGAATCCATAATTTATTCAATATAAAAGCCTCACGGCCGGGTTAATAAATCTATTATTATTAATTTATGTTATATATGATATGTCTTAATATATCCTTGGCTGCCCGTTAGGGAAACTGCTTTTTGATTAGATACCTGTGTAATTGCTAGGAGTGATAGCCATCAATTCGGCCTTCACGCTATCGCTAACATTCAATCCCTTGATAAACTCATGAATGGTCTCCTCTGTCATATGGGTATTGGTGCGGGTGAGCGCCTTCAATGCCTCGTATGGATGTGGATAAGCCTCACGGCGAAGGATGGTCTGAATAGCCTCAGCTACTACAGCCCAGGTATTATTCAAGTCTTCCTGTAACTTCTCTTCATGGAGGATGAGCTTACGCAAGCCCTTCAATGTGCTCTGGATGGCGATGACGCTATGACCGAGAGGCACACCGATGTTACGGAGTACGGTACTGTCGGTAAGGTCACGCTGCAGACGGCTCACTGGAAGCTTCTGTGCCAGGAACTGGAGAATGGCATTGGCAATACCGAGGTTACCCTCACTGTTCTCGTAATCGATAGGGTTCACCTTGTGTGGCATGGCACTGGAACCTACCTCACCAGCCTTGATCTTCTGCTTGAAGTAATCCATAGAGATGTACATCCAGAAGTCACGGTCCAAGTCGATGATGATGGTGTTGATTCTGCGGATGGCATCAAAGATGGAACCCAGATGATCATAGTTACTGATCTGAGTAGTATATTGCTCACGCTCCAAGCCCAGCTTCTCGCTGACGAACTTGTTGCCGAAAGCCTTCCAGTCATACTCTGGATAAGCTACATGATGAGCATTGTAATTACCGGTAGCACCACCAAACTTAGCTGTAAACTTGCAAGCCTTCAATGAATCAAGCTGCTCGGTAAGACGATATACATAAACCATGATTTCCTTGCCCAGACGGGTAGGAGAAGCAGGCTGACCATGAGTTTTAGCCAACATAGGTACATCCTTCCACTCATCAGCATAAGTCTGAAGCTGGGCAATCAGCTCTTCTACCTGAGGGTAGAAGCACTCCTCCAGAGCTTCCTTCACAGAAAGAGGCACACTGGTGTTGTTGATGTCCTGAGATGTCAAACCGAAGTGGATAAACTCCTTGTAGGCATCCAAGCCACCAATCTTGTCAAACTCTTCCTTGATGAAATACTCAACAGCTTTCACATCGTGGTTGGTAACCTTCTCAATGTCTTTCACACGCTGAGCATCGTTCTCGTTGAAATTACGATAGATGTCACGCAAACGCTCAAACAGCGACTGATCGAAAGAAGCCAGCTGTGGCAATGGTAACTCACATAAAGTAATGAAATACTCTATCTCTACGCGAACACGATAACGAATGAGAGCATACTCTGAAAAGTAGTTGGCGAGTTGCTCTGTTTTTCCCCTGTAACGACCATCTATAGGTGATATGGCAGTCAATAAATCTAAATTCATAACAATACGTATTATTTATATAGGGTGCAAAGGTAATGAATTCCTACGAGAAAACAGAAAAACTGAGAATTATTTAGCTTTAATTAAAACAAAAAAGGTCTTTCAACGATTGTTGAAAGACCTTTTAACTTGGTGGGCGCTGACGGATTCGAACCGCCGACCCTCTGCTTGTAAGGCAGATGCTCTAAACCAGCTGAGCTAAGCGCCCTTACTTTTCGTAAGCGGTTGCAAAGGTACTACAAATATTTGATTCCACCAAACTTTTTCCGACTTTTTTTTCATTTTCGTTGAAAAAACATGAAAAAAGGCATTTTCCACGGGGAAAAATGCCTTTTATATAGGATGATTTGGAGCTTTTTGCCAAAACTTACTGTTCTACTGAACCTGCAGGAGTATCTACCGAATCTGCAGGAGCATCGCCAGAATCTTCAGGAGCTACGTCGGTAGCATGCTCTGATTCCTTCTCTCCTGCCTTCTTTTTCTCCAGAAGTCCTCTCAAACGCTCGGTTTCTGCATTGGCATCTTCCAAAGCTGCATTCAAGGCATCCAGTTCCGACTGGTGAAGTGTATCAACAATATCCATATCCGGCGCCTTTCTCCAACGGGAAGAGCCCAGATTATAGGTAACACCTAGTTCGAAATAGTAATTCTTGCATCGGCGGATCCAAGACTGGGAGGCACTTCCTGCACAATTATCTATATTATGATCGAAGGTATTCAGACCAGCTTCTGCAAAAAGCTGAACCTTTTCTGCCACCTTCCATGCAGAATGAAGACCCAGACTGTAATTCATGGCATAGTTGTTGTGAGTCATCGAACGGCCCACACCGGCACCGGCAAACGCCATCATGTTCCAGACGCGTTCTTCCTTGTAACCTTTAAAAAGGTTGGTCAGGTTGAACATCACCTGCTCATTGGCTACCCAATACTTGTTGCCGTTGCCCTCGTTGGTATCCTCGTTCCAGTCGGCATCCACCTTCTTTCCCCAGAATCCCTGAATCTTGGTACGAAGACCGATACCTGGTGTAAACCACTTACCGAAAGCCAGGGAGATGCCCGGATTGCTGCGGAACTTCTTGAAAGGACTCTTCGACAGATCGTGTCCTCTCTCTTCGGCAGAATACCATGCATTCCAGTCCAAGCCAGCCTGAACAAACCAATTACTGAAAAAAGAATTGGTGGCAATACTATATTTTTCTTCAGGAACCACGTCCTGAGCAAAACTTCCCATAGAAACACTGGCCAAAGCCAGCAAAGCTAATATCTTTTTCATACCTTTCTATTTTTAACTTTCAGTTTAACTACACCTTATTATATATAGCATTCTTTGATGATGGAAGCCTCTACCCCAGGAGATGCTCTATTTCCTGCTGCTGAAGGATGCAGAGCACCGACTTGCCATCAGGAGTATAGTTCACATTCTCGCAGGCGAAAAGTCCATTGACCAATCCTTCCATCTCCTCATTGCTCAACACCTGTCCGTGCGGTATCGCTGCATGACGGGCAAGCGAAAGAGCCAGGGCATGGTTGATTTCATCCATGGCTGAGACTCCTTTCTCCACCGCACTGGATACCATATCCTGCACCAGCCTTACCGGATTCATTCCTTCCAGCCCGGCAGGTACGGAGTTGACGGCATAGCTGCCACCTCCCAGATCTTCCAACTCAAATCCCATCCCGTTCATTTCCGGCAAGATCTTTTCGAAGATGACCTTCTCCGACATCGGGAACTGCACTACTTCCGGGAAGAGAACCTTCTGGGAATGGAAGGTGCGTTCGGCAAGCTGCTTGAGATACTGTTCGAACAGGATACGCACATGAGCACGATGCTGGTCGATGATCATCAATCCCGATTTCACGGCGGTCATGATATACTTGCCTTTATACTGATAATGGGATGGCGACTTTTCTGCAATGATACTGCTAGCCGTAGTACCTGCAGCAGTAGCCTGCTCGGGCTCATCAAAGAGCTCCATCGTATGCTGCTGTTCATCCTGGTCTTTCAACCCTTCGTAAAGCTGTTCCCAATTCTGGTCTATCTCCGGTTTGGTACTGGAAGGACCAGGGAAACTGGCTCCCACAGGCTTCGCCGTAGTGGTAGAACGGGTCTTGAAAGGATTGTATCCCGGATTGACGCTGATCTTCGGAGCCGATGCTGAAGGAATCTCTTCCGGATTGAACATCGGGATTTCCGGCTTATCCTCGGTATCAAAGTCGATGGTCGGTACATCATTAAACATACCGATGCTCTCCTTCACCGCAGCCGAGAGAATCTGCCAGATAGCCTGCTCATTCTCAAACTTGATTTCAGTCTTGGTAGGATGGATGTTCACATCGATATCCTTAGGATCCACCTCGAAATAGAGGAAGTAAGGCACCTGCTCTCCTACCGGAATCAAGCGGTCGTAAGCCGCCATCACCGCCTTGTTGAAATAAGGATGCTTCATGTATCTGCCGTTCACAAAGAAGAACTGATGCACTCCCTTCTTGCGGGCAGCCTCCGGTTTGCCGGCAAATCCGGAAACCTTGCACATCGTTGTCTCTACATTGACTGGCAAGAGATCATGATTGAACTTCTTGCCAAACACATCCAGGATACGCTGGCGCAGATTGGCAGCACGAAGATTGAACACTTCTGTGCCATTGCTGTGCAGGGTAAACGAAATCTGCGGATTCACCAAGGCAATGCGCTCAAAAGCGGTAAGGATGTTATTGAGCTCGGTAGAATTCGATTTCAGGAATTTACGGCGGGCAGGAACATTGTAGAAGATATTGCTCACAGAAAAGTTGGTGCCCACAGGACAGGCACAAGGTTCCTGTCGCTCATACCGGGAACCCGATATGGCTACGAGGGTACCTATCTCGTCAGATTCCTGACGGGTCTTGAGTTCCACCTGTGCCACGGCAGCAATAGATGCCAAAGCCTCTCCTCTGAATCCCATCGTACGGAGGGCAAAGAGATCGTCTGCCTTACGAATCTTAGAGGTAGAATGGCGCTCAAAGGCAAGGCGGGCATCCGTCTCCGACATTCCCTTGCCATCATCAATGACCTGGATGTTGGTGCGACCCGCATCCACCACGACCACCTGAATATTCCTGGCGCCGGCATCAACAGCATTCTCCACCAGCTCCTTGATGACAGAAGCTGGTCGCTGTATCACTTCTCCTGCTGCTATCTGATTGGCAACAGAATCTGGTAAAAGTTGGATGACATCACTCATCGTCGTTTCTTTTTATATTTACGTTTGTTTTTCTTGGTAACTTTTGGCGCAACCTTGGCTGTCTTCTCTGATGCTGTCTCTGCTTCAGCCTTCTCCTTATCCTCCTTGAGCGGTTCCTTCTTCAGGGACTGCAAAGGTGCCTCATGGCGCTTAATGGATTTCAACTCCGTGCCACTCGACTTGCCACGCCATACAAAAATATCATTCTTATCCGTTGGTCGGAGGTCCTCAAACCACGCAAAGTTAGGTAACTTATACTTGGCTGGCGGAACCTGTGTAATCGGATACATGGTACTGGTGAACTTATTGGTCCAGATCTTATCCAACTTTCTGGCTGCTCCCAGATACATACGCATGGTATCGGTCTCTAGATAGTTGAGTCCCACCAGTGAACTGTCCTTGTCGTTGGTCATATAATAGACCGTCTGCACATTGCCGATTGCTTCCGTCATCTTCATTTCTCCCTTTTCGAAATAGGACTTCATCTCGGAAGAAGTAATCTGATTATAATGTACGCTGTCTGGCATCTGCTCGATAGAGAGAGCCTGACCGATGACATGGGCAAAGCGGATGGTGGAGTCTGCCATATAAGCTCTGATTTCCTCACCGAGCATCTGTCGGTTGGCATTCCAGATAATAGGATCCTTATACATCGTCATACAGGAATCCTTGGAATTGAAGACCAGGGAATCGCAGATAGCCTGCATATCGTTGCGGAAAGCACGGACATGCGGATAGGCATGCACCTTGCGATATACCGAATCGGTATTGATATTGAAAGTATAGATGCGCATGGTGTCTGAATGCATCCACAACGTATCTTTCTGAGAATAGTCGATGGCTACAGGTCGCTTGGTAGCGAATCCCATTCCCGTCTTCTCGTTATAACGGAGATAGTTGCAGGTAAGGGAATTCTTGTTCTTCTTATCCACATACACCACATTGCCATAACCGGTGCTCTCGCCATTCTTGACATAGTAGAGACTGTCGCCGGTAATCGACTTGTCCTTATCCACCAAGGTAGAACGGCCAAAGAGCTTAGCCTTATCGGTCTTGGTATCATAATAACCATCTGCCGTATGCACCACGCTGGAACCTGAAACAATCTTGGAAGGTCCCACCATATGGGCGGTAGAGGTCGGAACGTCATAATACAAGGTATCGGTGGTAACCACATCCTTACCACTGCGCAACTTCACATTGAAGACGAACTTTGCCTCTCGGGTCTCGGTATGATATTCTCCCCAGTCGGAAACCAGTCGGTCCTTACCGTCAATGAGCGTACCGCCGTCAAAGAAGTTCGCCATGTTATACAGACGGTCGAAATCCAGACTATCCGTCTTCAGGGTCTGTCTGCGATGGTGCAGTACCACATTTCTGCGGGCGTGCATCATCTGCATCATACCATCATATTCAGCCCTCTCGCAGGTAAGCGACAAGGTATCACCCTGACGGTAATGCACATGACCGAAAGCCTTCACGGAATTGGTGCCCTGATAGAAATAGGCACTGTCGCAGGTGAGATGACCTCCCTGGTGCATGAACGAAACCTTGCCCTTCACGATCTGGGCATCAGGGTTTCTGCCAAACATATCATAGCGCAACTCATCGGCGTGAAGAAGATAGACTCTCTCACCCTCCGGGCGCTTCTTGTGTTTCTTTCTAGGTGCCTGCATAGCCTGCACCAGACAAAACCCAAATAGGCATAGAATCAATATGAAAAAGATTCTATGCCCGTTCTTGTTAATATTATGTTGCTTGTTATTGATCATTTAACCCAACCTTGATATTCAAAATTGCAATTCTTGTAGCGATCGTTCATACGAACGTAGGTCTTCTTAATCTTGTCAACCACCCAGTCATGCAACGTTTTTTCTCTTTCCTTGGCAAGGACGACATCCTTCATTACCTGGAAGTCCTCGGTAATGGTAGCTCTATGACCCTCTACCCTGCTCACCAACTTAATCAGGGCGCAGGTAGTCTTGCCCTTGCTGTTGACCATAGTAAAAGGTGTAGAAATCTGACCTACCTTCATGGTATCTACCACACGTGCCACCTCTGTAGGAAGATCCTTCATCTGGAACTTAGAGGTACGGTTGTCTGCCTGGGCTGTATTTGCCATCAATCCCTTGTTGTTGCGGGTATCCTTGTCATCAGACAATGCCTCTACGGCAGCCTCGAAGGTAAACTTCTTGGCACGGATATCATTGCCGATGGAATCCAGACGGCCGATTGACTTGTCGATAGCCTCCTGAGAAACCTGTGGCTTGAGCAGGATATGACGGCACTTGATCTTGTCACCTCGCTTATCAATCAACTGGATGATGTGATAACCGAACTCAGACTCCACAATCTTGGAAATCTTCTTTGGATCGGTCAGGTTGAATGCTACATTGGCAAATGCAGGATCCAACATACCACGTCCGATATAATCCATCTCACCACCCATTCGGGCAGATCCTGGGTCTTCACTGTACATACGTGCCAGCGTAGCGAAAGTAGTCTCACCCTTGTTCACACGGTCGGTGAAGTCACGCAACTGGTTCTTCACACGGCTGATTTCTTCCATCGGAATACGAGGCTGCATGGTCAGGATCTCTACCTCCACCTCTGTAGGAACGAATGGAATACTATCCGTAGGCAAGTTGTTGAAATACTTACGTACCTGCGCAGGAGAAACCTTGATATCCTTCACCAGTTCCTGCTTCATCTTCTGGATGAGCTGGCGGTTCTTGAAATCGTCATGCATCTGCTGGCGCATCTGGGTGATGCTCTGCTTACGGTATTCCTCCAGCTTCTCACGGGATCCAATCATGGAAACCCAGTAGTTGATCTGGTCGTCGATGCCTTGCATGACTTCCGATTCAGACACCTCGATACTGTCGATGGCAGCCTGATGCAGGAAAAGTTTCTGCACGGCAATCTGCTCAGGAATAGAACAGTCTGGATCACCGACGAACTTGATGCCATCAGCCTCCGACTGCAAGCGGGTAACCTCGACGTCAGACTTGAGGATAGCCTCATCTCCAACTACCCAGATCACCTCGTCAACAATACTTCCCGGGTCGATTGACTGCGAGTCGTTCACCGCTTCCAACTTTGCCGAATCACTGTCGGCAACCGAAGCATGGCGACTCATGCCCATACGTGAGGCGCTTGCGCTCATGCCCATGATGAGGAGCAATGCGATAAACGCCAGACTCATTTTATATCCAGTCTTCATAGATCTGTATTCTGCTTGAATTTTATATTTAATGTTTGTTTACCGTGGCTAATACCTCAGGGTACACCACAAACTGATATTTCTTTCTTAATGTTGCCACCCATTCCTTCTCCAGCTGGTCCTGATAGTCGGCTATCACCCAGGCTTTCACATCCGTGTATTCCTTAGGTCCCTTCTTGAGAATTTTTCCGAATGTAGCATCGTAAGGATATCCTTGAACCTTCTCTACCTTGGCGCTTGTCTTGAACACCAGTGAATCCACTACAGGATGATCTCCCTTCTTGAAGATTCCTTCCTCCACCTGAACACGCACCACCGAATCGGCATTAAACTTCCTGCGAAGCAACTCTGCCCATTGGCTGAAAGGCTTACCCTTTACGCATTTCTTGACCGCTGCCACGTCGGCAGCATCCTTTGTATGGTAAGCGATACCCTTGAATCGGGGATGCTCCCATCTGTATTTCTTCTTGTTCTTGGCAAAATAAGCAGCTTGTGCCTGTTCATCATTCGCCGCTCTCTCCCATACCATCCGGTTGCTGATTTCATAGAGCAGCAATCCATCGTGATACTCCTGCATGAGATATTTCAGATTCTTGTCGTGAGCCGACAATTCTGAAGCTTTCTGATCCAAGACGGTTTCACGGTCACTTCCCGCAGGCAACGTCCTGGCTATGGAATCCAACTTTTCGTTGATGATTCTTTCTCTGATTCCCTTGGCATCGATGAAACGAAGGATATCGTTCTTCACCGAATCATAAGGATAGAAGTCCTGCTTTCCCATCAGCTTGATGATGTGATAGCCAAACTCCGAGAGGACTGGCTTGCTGATTTCTCCCACCTTGAGTGAGAACGCAGCATCCTCAAAAGTCTTCACCGTCTGCCCTCTTGAAATCCAGGAAATGTCTCCACCCTTGACGGCAGAACCCTGGTCATCAGAGTATTTTCTGGCAAATTCGGCGAAATCGCCCCCCTTGCATAGGGCCTGATAGATAGACTGAGCCTTCTGTCGTGCCGTTTCCTGGTCAGCAGCAGAGGCTTTCTGTCCCAAACGGATCAATATGTGGGCAGGATTGACCAATCCGCCCGACCTACTGACACGTTGTTTCGCTTCTTCGTAAATTTTCTGCGCTTCCGCCTCCACGTCTCCCGAACTGATCATCGTCGGACGCACCTGCTGGTCACGATACTGCAGGAACTCCTGTTTGAAAGAAGCCGTAGTATCGATATGGGCATCCAACGCCGCCAAAACCTTAAGTTTGTAATTAACAAATAGGTCAACATACTCATTGACTGTCTTCTTGTCAATCACGCCCTCGGAATTGTTTTTGTTATAAGAATATTCAAATTCCGAACGACTGACAGGCTGACCATTGATAGTCATGATAGTAGGGTCGTCGTTTTGAGCAAAAGCTATGCTCCCCGAAAGGAGCATAGCTGCAAAAAGCGCATAAAATCTCATTTTTACTTTTCAAATAATTATTCTGGGCGGCTGTAGTTAGGAGCCTCACTGGTGATAGTGATATCATGTGGATGGCTCTCCAATACGCCGGCATTTGTAATGCGGGCAAACTTAGCGTTGTGCAAGTTCTCGATAGTAGCAGCACCACAGTAACCCATACCAGAACGCAAACCACCAATCAACTGGTAGATAACCTCCTGTACAGTTCCCTTGTAAGGAACACGACCTGCGATACCCTCTGGTACAAGCTTCTTGGCATCCTTGGTGTCACCCTGGAAGTAACGGTCCTTAGAACCATTCTTCTGCTCCATAGCCTCGAGAGAACCCATACCGCGGTAGCTCTTGAACTTACGGCCGTTGAAGATGATAGTATCGCCAGGGCTCTCCTCAGTACCAGCTACCAATGAACCGATCATTACGCAGCTACCACCAGCAGCCAGAGCCTTCACTACGTCACCAGAATAGCGCAAACCGCCATCGGCAATCAAAGGAACGCCTGTACCCTTCAAGGCAGAATATACATCATAAACAGCACTCAACTGAGGCACACCTACACCGGCAACGACACGGGTAGTACAGATAGAACCAGGACCGATACCTACCTTTACGCCATCAGCGCCATTCTCTACCAAATACTTGGCAGCCTCGCCGGTAGCAACATTACCTACTACTACATCTACCTGTGGGAAGGCAGCCTTTACCTGCTTGAGCTTCTCAACAACACCCTTAGAGTGACCATGAGCTGTATCGATAACGATGGCATCAGCACCAGCCTCAACCAGAGCCTTGGCACGATCCAAGGTATCAACAGTAACACCTACACCGGCAGCCACGCGAAGGCGACCCTTGGCATCCTTGCAAGCCATTGGCTTGTCCTTTGCCTTGGTGATGTCCTTGTAAGTGATCAAACCTACCAAGTGATTCTCGTTGTCAACTACAGGGAGCTTCTCGATCTTGTTCTCCTGTAAGATGGAAGCAGCGGCAACCAGGTCGGTCTGGATGTGAGTGGTAACCAGATTCTCGCTGGTCATTACCTCATCAATCTTCTTGTCCATGTGACGCTCGAAACGAAGGTCACGGTTGGTCACGATACCAACGAGATGATTCTCGTCATCCACCACTGGAATACCACCGATATGATAGTCGTGCATCATATCCAGCGCATCCTTCACTGTACTGCCACGACGGATGGTGACAGGGTCATAAATCATACCATTCTCAGCACGCTTCACGATAGCCACCTGACGAGCTTGCTCCTCGATGGTCATGTTCTTGTGGATGACACCAATACCACCTTCGCGGGCGATAGCAATCGCCATTGAAGCCTCGGTAACGGTGTCCATCGCTGCTGTAACGAATGGAACGTTCAACTCGATGTTACGAGAGAACTTGGTTTTCAACTCTACCTGTTTTGGTAGTACCTCTGAATAAGCAGGGATCAGAAGGACGTCGTCGTAAGTGAGACCGTCCATTACAATTTTATCTGCAACAAATGATGACATATTGTAACCTTTAAAAATTTATTGCGTGCAAATTTAGCAATAATTTCTCAGATAGAGTTCGCTTTTTACGAAAATCTTACCTTATTAATGCTATTTAACGTGATTAGTTGGCTTGTTCGGACAAAAACTTGATTCTAATCAGTCGAATGTCCTCTTCTGAGTAGTCTTCATCCAACTCATCGAGTGCCGCCTCCAAGTCGTCTGTTTCACTCTCCATGAAGTAGTCATAGATGTCGTCGATCTTGTCATCATCCATCCTGTCTTCGATGAAATAATCGATATTCAACTTGGTTCCGCTATACACGATTGCCTCAATTTCGTCCAGGAGATCAGCGAACTCCAAACCTTTGGCGCTGGCAAGATCTTCGAGGTCGATCTGTCGGTCGATGCTCTGGATGATGTTCACCTTGAGCAATGACTTCTTGGCAACGGTCTTCACGCGCAACTCCTCTGGTCGCTCGATTTCATTTTCTACACAATAGTTCTGGATCAGCTTACAGAATTCCTTGCCATAACGCTTTGCCTTTCCGGCTCCCACCCCCTGGATGTTCTGCAACTCCTGCAAGTCGTGCGGATACATGGTAGCCATCTGCTCCAGAGATACATCCTGGAAAATGACGTATGGCGGCAACTTGTGCTTTTTCGCCACATTCTTGCGCAGGTCTTTCAACATGGCAAAGAGGGTTGGATCCAAAGCTTCTCCGTTGCTACTGCCTTCGTGAGCACTCTCTACATAATCGTCCTTAAACTCCTTGTCGGCAACGATCATGAAGGATGTCGGATTCTTCAGATAGCGCCTGCCGGCGGCAGTCAACTTCAATAGTCCGTAGTTCTCTACATCCTTCTTGAGGTAACCGGCTATCAATGCCTGGCGGATTACCGGATTCCATACCTTGGCATCCATATCCTCACCTGCACCAAACTCTTCCAGGTTGTCGTGCTTGTGGGAAACGATGTCGTCGGTGGCACGGCCTTTCACGAAATCAACGATATACTCCTGACGGAAGTTTTCCTTCACGGCAGCCACAGCCTCCAATACCACAACCAGTGCATCCTTAGCCTCAAACTTCACGGAAGGATGCAGACAGTTGTCGCAATTGTGGCAGTTTTCCACATTATATTCTTCTCCGAAATAATGGAGCAGCATCTTGCGGCGGCAGACTGATGATTCAGCGTATGCGGCAGTCTCCTGCAGGAGCTGTCGGCCGATATCCTGTTCAGCCACAGGCTTGTTCTCCATGAATTTCTCCAGTTTTCTCAAATCCTTGCGTGCATAGAAAGCGATGCAGATACCTTCTCCTCCATCACGTCCGGCACGACCGGTCTCCTGATAGTAACCTTCCAGACTCTTTGGAATATCATAGTGGATGACAAATCTTACATCCGGCTTGTCAATACCCATACCGAAGGCGATGGTTGCCACGATGACATCAATGCGCTCCATCAGGAAATCGTCTTGAGTCTGCGAACGGGTTGCGGAATCCAGACCTGCATGATAAGGTGCAGCCTTGATATCGTTTGCCTTGAGTACTTCAGCCAGTTCTTCCACCTTCTTTCTGGACAGACAATAGATGATGCCACTCTTACCTGGATGCTGACGGATAAACATGATAATCTGGCGATCGATGTCGTTGGTTTTCTGGCGCACCTCGTAGAAGAGATTCGCACGGTTGAAGGAGCTTTTGAATTCCCTGGCATCCACGATGCCGAGGTTTTTCTTGATGTCTGTACGCACCTTGTCGGTAGCCGTTGCCGTAAGGGCAATGACCGGTGCCTTGCCTATTTCGTTGATGATAGGGCGTATGCGTCGGTACTCTGGGCGGAAATCATGTCCCCACTCAGAGATACAGTGTGCCTCATCCACGGCATAGAAAGAGATTTTGATGGTCTTCAAGAACTCTACATTATCTTCCTTGGTCAGAGATTCCGGTGCCACATAGAGGAGCTTGGTCTTGCCACTTAATATGTCGCCCTTTACCTTCTCAATGGCCGATTTGTTCAGAGATGAATTCAGATAGTGAGCCACGCCATCGTCCTCACTCAGTCCATTGATCACATCCACCTGATTCTTCATCAGGGCAATCAGTGGTGAGATAACAATAGCTGTTCCATCCATGATCAAGGATGGAAGCTGATAACACAAGCTCTTGCCACCACCAGTAGGCAGCAACACAAACGTATCGTTGCCTTCCATCAGGTTCCTGATGATAGATTCCTGCTCGCCTTTAAACGAATCGAAACCGAAATAATGTTTCAACTGTTCTGTAAGATTTACCTGTTCCGTCATATCCAACTTTAATTTTATATGTCTTTATATGGTATATAGAAATCAGCCGGGATTCTCTCCCAACTGATTTGATGATATTTACAAAGAATAATGCTTGCCGGAATCCTCCTTACGCAGACTCCAGCTGTCCAAGATGAGCCTTGTCGAGCTGTCCCTTGGCATAATCCAATGTCACTTCAAACTTCTTGATCTTCTTGGATGGTACCTCAAACATCGCATCGGTCATCACTGCCTCTACGATAGAACGAAGTCCACGGGCACCCAACTTATACTCCACAGCCTTATCTACCATGAAGTCGAGAGCTTCCTCTGTAAAGCTGAGCTTGATGCCATCCATCTCGAAGAGCTTCATATACTGCTTCACGATAGAGTTCTTTGGCTCTACCAGGATCTTGCGCAGCGCATCTCTATCCAAAGGATTGAGATAAGTGAGCACAGGCAGACGGCCGATGATCTCAGGAATCAGACCGAACGACTTCAAATCCTGTGGCAGGATGTACTTCATCAGATCCTTCTTATCTACCTTGGCAACATTCTGTACTGAGTTGTAGCCTACCACGTGGGTATTCAGACGCTGGGCAATCTTGCGCTCGATACCGTCGAAAGCACCACCGCAGATAAAGAGGATATTCTTGGTATCCACATGGATGTAATCCTGATCAGGATGCTTGCGTCCACCCTTTGGCGGTACGTTCACCATGGTTCCCTCCAGGAGTTTCAAAAGTCCCTGCTGCACACCCTCTCCACTTACGTCGCGGGTGATAGATGGGTTGTCGCTCTTGCGGGCAATCTTGTCAATCTCGTCGATGAAGACGATACCACGCTGGGCTGCCTCCACATTATAGTCGGCTACCTGGAGCAGACGGGAGAGGATACTCTCCACATCCTCACCTACATAACCAGCCTCGGTAAATACCGTAGCATCCACGATGGTGAAAGGCACATCGAGCAACTTGGCAATGGTACGTGCCAGCAATGTCTTACCGGTACCGGTACTACCCACCATGATGATGTTGCTCTTTTCGATTTCCACGCCTTCCTTATCCTCAGGCTGCTGCAGACGCTTATAGTGATTATAGACAGCAACGGCAAGATGACGCTTGGCCTGTTCCTGTCCGATGATATATTCATCGAGATATTCCTTGATCTCCATAGGCTTTGGCACCTGCTTCAAGGCAAACTTCGCGTCATCGCCCTTTGGATTCAACACGCCAGTCTGCTGCACAATCTCAAATGCCTGCTTGGCGCACTCCTCACAGATAAAGCCATTGATACCTGTGATCAACAACTTCACTTCATTTTCGCTTCTTCCACAGAAGCTACATGCTTTCTTTGGCATAATGTCTTTTCCTTTTTCTTCTTTATACCTTATTATATATACCTTATATTATATATAGCAATCTTGATATACCGTCCCGTTACTTGCGTACCAGGATATTATCAATCATACCATACTCCTTTGCTTCCTCAGCAGTCATCCAGTAGTTACGGTCGCTGTCAGCATAAACCTTGTCGTATGGAGTATGAGAATGCTCAGAGATGATGGTATAGAGCTCCTTCTTCATCTTCAGGATCTCACGAGCCTCGATCTCGATATCAGAAGCCTGACCCTGAACACCACCCAATGGCTGGTGAATCATCACACGGCTATGTGGCAAGGCTGAACGCTTGCCTTCCTGACCAGAAACGAGCAATACGGCAGCCATGGAAGCAGCCATACCTGTACAGATGGTAGCTACATCGCTGGTAATAAACTGCATGGTATCATAGATACCCAAACCGGCAGTAACGCTACCGCCAGGACTGTTCAGATAGATGGAAATATCCTTGCCGCTATCTACAGAGTCGAGATAGAGCAGCTGTGCCTGCAAGGTGTTGGCAGTATAATCATCAATTTCCGTACCCAGGAAGATGATGCGGTCCATCATCAGACGAGAGAAGACGTCCATCTGGGTAACGTTCAACTGACGCTCCTCCAAGATGTAAGGGTTCAAATACTTAGCCTGCGACTTCATCACGTCGTCAAGCACCATCCCATTCATACCAAGATGCTTGGTAGCATATTTTCTAAAATCGTTCATATCTATATTACTTTTTTCTTCAAAATAAGGAACAAAAAACGAGGTTATCGACCTCATTATCTCATTCGGTGGAACAAAGATAATAAAAAAAGTCGATAACCTCGTAATTATTTGAAGTTTTTTTTCAAAAAAGTGTTATTCCTGCATCATCTTGTTGAAATCCTCTACAGAAATCTCCTTTTCGTTGAGCTTAACAGCGCCCTTGAGGGCTGCAGCCAACTTACGGTCGATAGAGCGATCTACCAATGCGTCAACAGAGTCACCCTTCTTGAGGATCTCGTTAGCATAGTTCTCGATATACTCCTCAGGGATGTTTGTCATACCATACTGAGCGAACTGAGCACGAGCTGCCTCCTTAGCGGTCTCCTTGATATCCTCGTCGTTTACCTTGATATCCTGAGCCTTGATGAGCTGCTCCTTGATGAGGTGCCATGTCAACTCCTTGATGCTCTGCTCGTAGTTCTTCTCTACGAACTCCTCACCCTTATCCTTGTTGTTAGCCAACATGATGCGCTTCAAGAGTGCATCTGGGAATGTCAACTCGCCAACCTTCTTCTCGCAGTGCTCGCGAACGTCGAGGATGAACTTGTAGTCAGAGTCGTTAACCAACTGCTCCTGCAATCCCTCAGCGATCTTAGCACGGAAAGCAGCCTCGTCCTTCACGTCAGTATCCTCACCGAATACCTGCTTGAAGAGCTCCTCGTTTACCTCGTGCTTCTTGAAGCGCTGGATCTCTGTGATCTGGAAGCTGAACTCAGACTCCAAGTCAGCAACAGCCTCACGCTCGATCTTCAAGAGAGAAGAAACCTCAGTATCGTTCTCTGGGTAAGCCTTCTTAGGGTTGAAAGTGATTACATCACCTACCTTAGCGTCATTGAAGAGATTCTTCTGCTCCTCTACCTTGATGTAGCTAGGCATCAGGATAGCACCCTCAACAGTGATACCACCTTCCTTGGTGTTACCGTTCTCGTCGAGCTCGCGGATATCACCCTTCAAAAGGTCGTTCTCCTCATACTTCTCGCCCTTCTCGTAGCTACCTGCACGCTGAGCGTACATCTCTACCTGCTGGTCGAGGATCTTATCGTCAACCTTGATGTTATAGTAATCAATCTTGTCGCGACCGTTGAGAGTTACCTTGAACTCAGGTGCTACAGCGATGTCGAACATGAATGTGAAGGTTGTGTCCTTCTCCAAGTCAGCTGGCTCCTGCTTCTCTGATGGAAGAGGCTCGCCGAGCATCTGGATATTGTTGTCCTGTACATACTTGTAAATCTCCTGGCCAACGAGCTTGTTGATGGCCTCCATCTTTACAGATGCACCGAACTGGCGCTTAATCATACCCATAGGAGCCTGACCAGGACGGAAACCTGGAACGTTAGCCTTCTTACGGTAATCTTTCAATGTCTTCTCGACTTCGTTCTTATAGTCTGCCTCCTCTACAACGAGAGTCATAAGACCATTAATCTTGTCAGGATTTTCAAATGAAACTTTCATCTTGATTTATTATTATTATTATTATTAATTATTATCTTGTTCAATCGGTTCAGGCTCTCCCTGACGCTCCAGGATAAGCCTTTTACACAATCGGCTTGCAAAATTACGCATTTTTAGCCGATATACCTAATATATAAGAGAAAAATTTGTTTTTTTAACCTAATTACTCCTTATCTCTTGCTTTTTTCTGCTCATCCAGCAGCTGGAAGTCCTTCTTTCTAAGCACAAAGCTGGTTGTAAGGTACTTCTCCTTCACTGTCTTGTTTTCTGCCAGCTCCTCCGGAGTTCCCTGGAAGAGGATGCGGCCTTCGAAGAGCAGATAGGCTCTGTCGGTGATGGTAAGTGTCTCATCCACATTGTGGTCGGTGATGAGGATTCCGATGTTGCGGTACTTCAGTTTCCATACGATATGCTGGATTTCCTCTACCTGGATAGGATCGACTCCGGCGAATGGCTCATCGAGCATGATGAACTTAGGATCGTTGGCAAGGCAACGGGCGATTTCCACTCTTCGGCGCTCACCTCCGGAAAGCTGGTCGCCCAGGTTCTTGCGCACCTTCTGCAAGTCAAAGTCCTTGATCAGACTCTCCAGTTTCTCAAGCTGATAGGCTCTTGGCTTGCCGGTCATCTCCAGCACCGACATGATATTGTCTTCCACACTCATCTTGCGGAATACGCTCGCCTCCTGTGGCAGATAGCCGATTCCGGCACGGGCACGCTTATACACAGGAAACTTGGTAATTTCCTGATCACCCAGATATACATGTCCTTCATTAGGAACCACCAGTCCGGTGGTCATATAGAATGAAGTAGTCTTACCCGCACCATTCGGTCCGAGCAAGCCCACAATCTCACCTTGCTTTACATTGATAGTTACACCATTGGCAACGGTTCGCTTGCCATAGCGCTTTACCAGTCCTTCTGTCCGCAGCACCAATCTGCCGTCAGAAGACTGCTGCTCTGAATTCATAATTTCGTCCATAATTAGCTAATTTGACTGCAAAAATAATAAAAAACGGGGAAATATCACCTTAAAAAACTAAAACTCTTCATAATATTGCAGTTTTTTAGAGGATTTTGCGTAATTTTGCAGCAAAATTCATAGAATATTGACATGATAATAGAAAAATGGCTTACCACCTTCGGTAAATATTTGATATTGATGGGCCGCTCTTTCTCGCGACCTGAACGTATGCGCATGTTCCTCAAGCAATATATCAAGGAAATGTCGCAGCTGGGAGTCGATTCCATCGGCATCGTGCTCCTCATCTCATTCTTCATCGGTGCAGTCATCTGTATCCAGATGAAACTGAACATCCAGAGTCCATGGATGCCTCGATGGGTTTCGGGTTATACCACCCGAGAAATCATGCTGCTGGAGTTCTCTTCCAGTATCATGTGTCTCATCCTCGCCGGAAAGGTGGGTTCCAACATCGCTTCCGAACTGGGTACTATGCGAGTAACCCAGCAGATCGATGCACTCGACATCATGGGTGTCAACTCTGCATGCTATCTGGTGCTGCCAAAGATTCTCGGTCTGGTTACCATCATGCCTTTCCTCGTCATCTTCTCATCTCTGATGGGTATCATCGGTGCATACGGTACGGCATTCATCGGACATATTCTACCGCCGGATGACCTCACCCTGGGACTCCAGCATTCCTTCAACCAGTGGTTTGTGTGGATGAGTATCATCAAGAGTCTCTTCTTCGCATTCATCATCTCCAGTGTTTCCTCCTACTTTGGATACACCGTGGAAGGTGGTTCGGTAGAGGTAGGTAAAGCTTCCACCGATGCCGTGGTTTGCTCCAGCGTTCTCATCCTCTTCTCGGATGTGTTCCTTACTCAATTACTCTCTTAAAGACTCTAGCTATGATAGAAGTTCAAAATCTTACAAAATCATTCGGCGACAAGACCGTACTCGATAATATCAGTGTAAAATTTGAAACGGGAAAGACCAACCTCATCATCGGACAGAGTGGTTCGGGAAAGACAGTGTTGATGAAAAACCTCGTCGGACTCCTCGAACCTACCAGCGGAAAGGTACTCTACGACGGCCGCGACTTCGTGCAGATGAGCAAGAAGGAGAAGGTGATGATGCGACGCGAGATGGGTATGATCTTCCAGAGCGCAGCCCTCTTCGACTCGCTCAATGTGCTGGAGAACGTGATGTTCCCGCTCGATATGTTCTCGAATATGAATTACAGGGAACGTGTGAAGAGAGCACAGGAATGTCTCGACCGTGTCAACCTGATAGACGCCCAGCAGAAATACCCTGGCGAAATCTCGGGTGGTATGCAGAAACGCGTTGCCATCGCCCGCGCCATCGTGATGAATCCGAAGTATCTCTTCTGCGATGAACCGAACTCAGGTCTCGACCCAAAGACTTCGCTCGTCATCGACGAACTCCTTTCGGGCCTCACCAAGGATTACAATATGACAACCATCATCAATACCCACGATATGAACTCTGTAATGGGTATCGGTGAAAACATCTGCTTCATCTGCAAAGGTCACAAGGAGTGGCAGGGCAACAAAGACCAGGTGATGTCTTCTACCAACGAGCAGCTCAACGACCTCGTCTTCGCTTCCGACCTCTTCAGAAAGGTGAAGGAAGTGGAAATGAAAGAGAAGAAATAAAGAAAGAGAAACTGAAAGTTCAAATCCGATTTCAACAAAAAAAGCTATCTGCCAGCAAGCAGATAGCTTTTTTTATTGAATTATCTCATTTTCCATTCACCTTTCACCTCTACCATCGGAACCACGATCTGTTCCTTGGTACTGTCGCCATAAGCCACTTGCAGGAAGACATCAGCCACATGGCGGGCGGTATCAGCCTTGGCATTCAGCACATCAATCTTCTTCATGCCTCTATGCTCTTTCTGCTGCTCCACATACATTTCCGCATTGAGCACCAGCTGCTCGTGATATCCTTTCGGAATACGGTAAGGTTGGTTGAAACCAGCCACATACTCCTCATACTTTCCTTCCAGGAGCAGGTCGTAATATCCCTTGGCTGCGATACCTGCCAAATAGCCAGGGTCAGGACTCTCCTCCTTACAGGAAGAAAGTCCCAACCCCATGCTGAATATCATAAAAAACAAAAGTTTCTTCATTTTACTTCTGACGGATGAAGACATTGATTGGACAACCATGCAACGACCAGTTCTCACGGATCTTGTTTTCCAGGAAGCGGCGATAGTTCTCCTTTACATACTGTGGCAGGTTGGCATAGAACACAAACGATGGAATCGTAGTGTTAGGCAACTGTGTACAGTACTTGATCTTGATATACTTACCCTTCACGCTCTGTGGTGGATAAGCCTCGATGATAGGCAACATCACCTCATTGAGCTTGGAAGTACCGATATGAGCCTTGCGGTTCTGGTAAACCTCCTTGGCTGTCTCCAACACACGGAAGATACGCTGCTTGGTCAATGCTGAAGCAAAGATGATAGGGAAATCCACGAATGGAGCCATACGCTTGCGGATGGCATTCTCGAAGGTATCAATCACCTTCTGGTTCTTCTCCTCTACCAGGTCCCACTTGTTCACTACTACCACCAGACTCTTGTTGTTCTTCTGGATCAACTGGAAGATGTTCATATCCTGGGTCTCGATACCACGGGTGGCATCCAGCATCAGGATGCAGACATCACTGTTCTCGATGGCACGGATGGAACGCATCACGGAATAGAATTCCAGGTCCTCGCTCACCTTGTTCTTTCTGCGGATACCGGCAGTATCTACCAGGTAGAAGTCGAAGCCGAACTTATCGTAACGGGTATAGATACTGTCACGGGTAGTACCGGCAATCTCGGTAACGATGTTTCTATCCTCACCGATGAAGGCATTGATGATACTGCTCTTACCTGCGTTAGGACGACCTACCACAGCGAAACGAGGAATATCCTCCTCGATAGCTTCCTCAGGATTATCCTGAAGCTTGTCCAATATGATGTCGAGCAAGTCACCCGTACCACCACCTGTTGCTGCACTGATACACTGAGGGTCGCCCAATCCCAGCTTGTAGAATTCGGCAGCCTGATAGTATTCAGCACTGTTATCCACCTTGTTGGCAACAAGGATTACAGGCAGCTTGGCACGACGCAAGATGAGAGCAACATCCTCATCCCAGTCGGTCAAACCGGTGTTTACATCTACCAGGAAGAGCACCAGGTCGGCCTCTTCTGTAGCTACCAACACCTGCTTGCGGATAGCATCCTCGAAAATGTCATCTGATTTAACGACCCATCCACCGGTATCTACTACAGAGAATTCTCTGCCGTTCCAGCTGCACTTACCATACTGACGGTCGCGGGTAGTACCAGCCGTATCACTAACGATAGCGCGACGAGATTGAGTCAAACGATTGAATAAAGTAGATTTACCCACGTTAGGGCGACCTACGATTGCTACTAAATTTGCCATAAATAGTCATTTGCCTCCTTCCTTTCAGGAGGTATCATGGATGTGGTCTCTGCATCCAAGTTAATAATTTGCCGAAGCTGACCTTGCTCCGGCCCTCGCCCCTCTGGCGAGAGTCACTCCCTCGATTACATTCAGGGAGGGGAAAGTTGTTATTAGTGATAATTACTAATCACGATCAATTATTCCGGATTATATCCGAAGGCATCGAGTTCTCGCTGAGAACTGCGCCAATCCTTATCAACCTTTACGAAGGTTTCCAGGAATATCTTCTTGCCGAAGAATTTCTCCAATGCCTTTCTACTCTCGGTGTTCACCTTCTTCAGAGCCACGCCCTGATGACCGATGATGATTCCCTTCTGAGAGTCACGCTCTACGTAGATCACGGCATTGATGTGGATGCGGGTATCATCCTCCTTGAACCGCTCCACTCTCACCTCTACTGCGTAAGGAATCTCCTTGTCGTAGTAAAGGAGAATCTTCTCACGGATAATCTCCGATACGAAGAAACGGGCTGGCTTGTCGGTCAACTGGTCCTTGTCAAAGAACGCAGGCGACTCAGGCAACAGCTCCTTGATACGCTTCAGAAGCATATCCACGCCAAACTTGTTTTTCGCAGAAATAGGAAGGATCTCGGCATTCGGCAACAGAGAGTGCCATTTCTCCACGATATCTCCCAACTTCTTCGGGTCGCTCTGGTCAATCTTGTTGATGAGCAGGAGCACCGGAATCTTCATCTTCTTCACCTTCTCCAGGAAGTCGATGTTCTTCTCAGGATTCTCTATCACATCAGTAACATAAAGCAGCACATCGGCATCTGCCAATGCACTCTCCGAGAAGGCGAGCATCATCTCCTGCATCTTGTAGTTTGGCTTCAAGACGCCAGGGGTATCCGAAAACACGATTTGCATATCATCGGTATTCACGATACCCATGATACGATGACGAGTGGTCTGCGCCTTGAAGGTAGCGATGCTGATACGCTCGCCCACCAGTTGATTCATCAGCGTACTCTTACCCACATTAGGGTTACCCACGATATTTACGAAACCTGCTTTATGCATACGATAAAAATTGATTTTAAAGCTAAATGTTTAATTTGAAGCCAGCATTGGCTTGTCATTTGAAGCCAGCATTGGCTTTAAGCTAAAGAAACGCATCCTTGCTTATTCATTATATCATAGATGAAGTAAGAAAGATGCGTTTCCTTATATAGATAATTATTCTATCCTATTTTTGATATGTCTTACTTGCCGCAAGCAGCACCATCGTATGCCCACTTATAGAAAGAGGCACCGTGTACGAAACCTGCACCGAAGGCTGTGAAGATGATGTTGTCACCCTTCTTCAACTGGCTTTCAGCATCCCAGAGTGCCAATGGAATTGTAGCAGCACTGGTATTTCCGTAACGCTCGATGTTTACTACCACCTTGTCAAGTGGAATTCCTGCACGCTTGGTCACAGCCTCGATGATTCGGAGGTTTGCCTCGTGAGGAATCACCCAGTTCACATCATCAGCCTTCAGATTGTTCATCTCCAGGATCTTCATCACGTCGTTGCTCATATCGGTTACTGCGTAACGGAATACGGTACGACCTTCCTGATAAAGATAATGCAGACGATGATCTACGGTGAAATGTGAAGGAGGGCAAACAGAACCACCAGCCTTCATGTGGAGGAAAGGCAAGCCTTGTCCATCGGTACGAAGGTATGAGTTCTGAACACCTACATTCTCTTCTTCTGTAGCCTCTACAAGAACTGCGCCGGCACCGTCGCCGAAGAGCACACAGGTAGCACGGTCGGTATAGTCAACCAGTGAAGACATCTTGTCTGCACCGATGACGATAATCTTCTTGTATCTTCCACTCTGGATCATGCTTGCCGCAACATCGAGAGTATAGAGGAATCCACAGCAAGCTGCAGAGAAGTCGAATGCGAAAGCGTTCTTCAATCCGAGCTTACCGAGGACGATAGATGCCGTAGAAGGGAACTTGTAGTCAGGTGTGGTGGTTGTCACAATCAAAGCATCGATTGTGTCTGGATCCACGCCAGTCTTCTGAATCAACTGCTTAGCAGCTTTACGCGCCAAGTAGCTGGTTCCGAGACCTTCCTCTGTAAGGATGTGGCGCTCTTTGATACCCACACGGGTGGTAATCCACTCGTCTGTAGTGTCAACCATGCGAGACAACTCCTCGTTGTTGAGGATATAGTCAGGCACGTATCCACCCACACCTGTTATTACAGCATTGATTTTACCCATTATTCAGCTGCTTCCTTAACGATAGCTACCTTGCCTCTGTAGTATCCGCAAGTTGGGCAAACAGTGTGGTAAACATAATATGCACCACAGTTAGGGCAAACTGCCAATGTAGGAGCTACTGCCTTATCATGAGTTCTTCTCTTAAGTGTACGTGTCTTTGACTGTCTTCTTTTAGGATGTGCCATAATTTTTTAAATGTTTTAATTTTTGAATTTTACTTTTTTAATTTTAAAAGAGCTGCCCATCGTGGATCTACAGATTCTTCGTCTTCCTCACCGCTTCGGGCGGCAGAATGCTGTTGGAGCATTTCAATCATAGCAGGATTGCATTTTCCAGGTGCATGCACGTGCTTGATGGGAATGTTAAGATCTATAAATTCATAGATGAACCACGAGATATCGAGCATTCCTTCGTTCTCGGCCACAATCACGAGGTCATCTTCTTCTGAGTAGTCGTCTCCGAACTTGACCATGAGTCTGTCATCGGTCTCAATGGACTGGTCCATATCGTCCAGACAGATGTCACATGGTATGTGTACCACTCCCTCAGTGTGAAAATTGAGTTCGAAGAAGTCGTCCGTCCTGTTGATGGACAGACTACTCTGCAACTCGCCTCTCTGAATATCAGGAGCGTCTATTGCCTGAAAGTATTCATCGTCTAGCTTAAACTCCAGGTTTGTTACACCTTGAGGCAAAGCTTTCAAATCAATCTTAAAAGACTCTATATTACACATAATTCAATATATACCATACTGGTTTCGGGCTGCAAAGTTACAAATAATTTTTGAGATAAAATAATTTTTTATGTAAAAATCACTAAAATCTCTCATTATTAAACGATTATTCTCGGATAATTTGCCATTTTCGGGCTTTTCTGGCTCTAGGATTCCATCTTGAGTTCTATTCTGAAGGTTGTACCCTTGCCTGGTTCGCTGTTTTTCACCCATATCTTGCCATGATGGTATTCTTCTACGATTCGCTTCGCCAGCGACAGTCCCAGTCCCCAGCCACGCTGCTTCGTCGTAAAACCGGGACGGAATACATGCTTCAAATCCTTCTTCCTGATTCCCTTGCCCGTATCTTCCACTTCGATGATGGCACGATGAGAAGCTTCCATCAAACGGAGGGTAATCCGTCCGCCTTCTGCACCCATCGCATCTACGGCATTCTTGCAGAGGTTTTCTATCACCCACTCGAAGAGGGAGGCATTCATCCTGACGATGACTTTATGAGAAGGGAAATCCTTCACCAGCTGCACCTTCCGGGAGGTTCGACGGTCCATATACGCTACGACATGCTCCAGCACCTCATTCAGACTGGCAGGGACCGGTTCCGGAAGCGAACCGATCTTGGAGAATCGGTCGGCTATCAACTGCAACCGCTTCACATCCTGGTTCATCTCAGGAATCAGTTCGTCATCGGGATAATTCATACGGAGGATTTCAATCCAAGCCATCAGACTGGAGATAGGAGTACCCAACTGGTGAGCGGTTTCCTTCGACAGTCCCACCCAAACCTTATTCTGTTCCGCCCTTTTGGAAGTGAGCAGGGCAAAGATAGCGATGACTACAAAGAGCAGCACTACACTTAATTGTATATAAGGATAAACAGAAAGCCGGCGGATCATCACCGAATCATCATAGCACACCTGCAGATAATCGTGGGCAGAGTCATCGAGTTCTATCTTGATATTTTTGCCCTGAGCCAGCAATCGCTGTCCGATAAGAGAAGCCTGGCGAAGGGAATCCTGTTCATCCCTACCCTCGATCTCCACATTTCTGAAGGTTTGAGCCCGATTCTGGTCATCAAGCACGATAACAGGGATACTATGATTTTCATTAATCACCTTAAGCACAAGACTCAGATCCGTATTTTCATCCGCCTTATTGAGAGAGCGCATGGCTTCTGCCCACACCTCCATCCTATTCCGTTCCTCCGTAGCCAGATCCCGCACCAGGAAATGAGACACGAGCAAAGAGGCGACAGCAATCAAAACCGCTGCTATCACCCAGTAAATCTTCACCTGTTGAATCCTATCCATCCAATTCATGCTGTAAAAATCTGCGAAATCCCAGACCGAACAGGTCAAAAAATCTGCGTCATCTGCGAAATCTGCGTGACAAAAAAACAATCCGCGTGAAAATGAAAAAAGCCTCAGAAATCTTTCGAAATCTGAGGCTTTGATAAAAGAAGGCGGCTACCTACTCTCCCGCATTGCATTGCAGTACCATCGGCGCAAGTGAGCTTAACTTCTCTGTTCGGAATGGGAAGAGGTGGGACCTCACCGCAATAACCACCTGATAATGGGGTATGACGTATTTGCACACAAGCAAACTGTATTTGATAGTAAAGAACCACCGTCCCTCCCGATTCAATCGAGAGTCAACAGCTGAAACTATGAACTTTCTAAAGAAAGTGTTCGGGCAATTAGTAATGCTCGGCTTTGACATCGCTGTCTTTACACCTGCATCCTATCAACGTCATCGTCTCTGACGACCCTCAATGGAGTTCTCATCTTGCGGCTGGCTTCGCACTTAGATGCTTTCAGCGCTTATCCAATCCAGACTCAGATACCCAGCGGTGCGCCTGGCGGCACAACTGGTAAACCGGAGGTCTGTCCATCACGGTCCTCTCGTACTAGTGACGGCACCACTCAAAACTCCCACGCCCACGATAGATAGAGACCGAACTGTCTCACGACGTTCTGAACCCAGCTCGCGTGCCACTTTAATGGGCGAACAGCCCAACCCTTGGGACCTTCTCCAGCCCCAGGATGTGACGAGCCGACATCGAGGTGCCAAACCACCCCGTCGATATGAGCTCTTGGGGGGGATCAGCCTGTTATCCCCGGAGTACCTTTTATCCTTTGAGCGACGGAGTTTCCATACACATCCGCCGGATCACTATGCCCCAGTTTCCTGCCTGCTCGGCATGTCTGCCTCCCAGTCAAGCGCCCTTATGCCATTGCACTCTTTGAGGTCGGTTACCAATCGACCCGAGGGCACCTTTGGAAGCCTCCGTTACGCTTTTGGAGGCGACCACCCCAGTCAAACTACCCACCAAGCAGTGTCCGCGCATTGCGCGTTAGACCTCAGACAGCCAAAGGGCCGTATTTCAAGGATGGCTCCACGAAAGCTGGCGCTCCCGCTTCGAAGCCTCCGGCCTATCCTACACATCGGATGACCAAGGTCAATGCTAAGCTGTAGTAAAGGTTCACGGGGTCTTTTCGTCCCATCGCGGGTAATCGGCATCTTCACCGATACTACAATTTCACTGAGCTCATGGTTGAGACAGCGTCCGGATCATTACACCATTCGTGCAGGTCGGAACTTACCCGACAAGGAATTTCGCTACCTTAGG
>OKUM01000061.1_pt1 | contig 77155 bp, 66 predicted proteins | sample 1606801 | NCBI WGS metagenome assembly OKUM01 (sample SAMEA3882546, study PRJEB24775) | human gut metagenome | biome: human-associated habitat; feature: intestine environment; material: feces | place: Netherlands | collected 2009/2010
GAGGTCGTCCCACCTCTAGCACGCTAATAGATAATTTTAAAAATACAATACATATCATAACAGATTTTAGGCTGTAAAACAATTGTGAAAATAGGAAAACTTTTTGATTTTTTAGGTATATAGCAGATATTATTTTTGAATACCTATAAAAATAGGTGAATGATAATAATCTTGATGGCCTTTGCGCTGATTTTCTTTAGAAAAACAGAATGACTGGACATCGCTGGCCCGCAGGTCCAAGGCCAGTTGTTCCCGGCCCAGCGGCGTCAGTTTGGAAAGGTCCTGGCGGATTTTAGTGATGACTGCCAGCCTGTCCCGGGCGCCTTTCAGGAAGGCTGCGCCCCGGTCGTTGAGGGCCAGGAGGCGAGCGTACTGCGGGCCGGTCTCGTAGGACTGGTCCATGAGGCGGCGGGAGGGCTGCAAGAGGGTATAGGCCCCCATGCGGCACAGGCGGCTGTAGGCATAGCGCCGCGTCTTGATGAGCTTCAGGGCCTGGTCGTAATCGCCGGCTTCGGCGAAGGCGCGGTACCAGCGGTTTTCCAGGCCTTCCGTAAAGGCCGGCAGGCGGCGCAGCTGGCCCGGCGTGAGCAGGCGGTTCTGGCCGGCGACGAAATCGCCGTAACGGCGGTAATCCGTAAAGGCCCCCAAGGTCAGCTGGTCCTGCAGGGACGGGCGGACTCTTTCTACTATATAGGATATATAAGGCTTCCCATCGCCTGGATGGTCGGTCATGGCCTGCCGCAGGGCGGAGGCGCTGGCAAAGGTGGCGCCGAGGCCGGTATCGCCATGGCGTCCCTGGCGGGGCAGGGGAAGGAAGGACAGGGGCCGTTCCTGCTTCAAGAGGGCCCGGGCGTATTCAAAAGCCAGCAGGGCATTGGGCTGCTCCAGGAACCGGGCCTCGTCGGGGGCCGCTGCCATGAGGGCGTCGGTCCGTGCCTGACCGGCCGAACCTTTTTTGGCCGTCTCCGGGCCGATTTCCAGGGTATCGGCCCGGTGGGCCAGGGAGAGAAAATCCTCGGCCGTCCCCGCCTCGACGCCGCAGGCCAGGGACTGGCAGCCCAGCCGGGCTGCTAAGGTGACGCCGCCCAGGGCAAAGCCCGATGCGCTGGACAGGGCATAGACGGCCGGAAGTTCGATGACGGCATCGGCGCCGCCCTCGATGGCCCAGGCTGCGCGGTGCCATTTATCGAAAAAGGCCGGTTCACCGCGCTGGACGAAGGCGCCGCTCATGATGACGACGATGGCCGCATCGGTCCCGGATAAGCGCCGGACCTGGCGGATGAGATAGGCATGACCGGTATGAAAGGGGTTAAATTCGGCAATGATGGCGACAGCTTCCATAAGACCTCCATAAGTTCTAAAATTCACAATATTGACGCCGAGTATGGCATCACTGTATTTATGGGACGCATTTTTTATAAAAAGTATAACTTATTACGTTAAGTATACGGGCGGTATATTGAAACGTCAATGGTGTATACTCGTTAGGGACAAGGGAAGGGGCGAAAGTATTTGCAATTCGTCGCTTTTTTTAGGTGACGCTATAAATCTTTTATGCTATAATGAACCTAGTCTGTAGAAAGCATAAATAGGTGATTGCATGAAAGGATTGAAATTATTAGCAGTTGCGGCCATGACCGCAGCTGTCGTATTGTTGTCCGGATGCGGCAACATGACGATGCTCGAAGAATACAGTTTCGGGTATGTCCAGCTGAAAGCCGGCAATTCGGAAGTGTATGTCATGACGCCGTTCGATCTGGCACATGTAAGCCGCCAGAATGGTGAAGGCATGATGTACATTAACAACGATAAGCACATCAATGTCGTCGCTGTCTCCGAAACGGCTGGCGAAACGACGCCTGCAGCCATGGCAAAGGAATACGTTGCCATGCTGAAACAGACACCGGATGTTTCTGATCTGCAAACGAAGGTCACCGACGCGGAAGAAAGCGGCCGTAAGACCACCGTTGTCAACGCTTCCTATACGGAACCGCTCAACGGCCAGCCGGCCAAACTCACTGTGCGGAGTCTCTTCTTTGAAGATAATGGCCAGATATGGCACGTCATGTACATGTACAAAGACGGCGATGCCCTGGCTAAAGAAGTAGTTGACCACGTATTTGGCCAGCTCAAATAATTCTAAGACAAATGAAAGAGGGTAAATTTTCATGATCGTATTGGTTGTAAACTGCGGCAGCTCGTCCTTGAAGTACCAGCTCGTCAACATGGACAATGAAGAAGTAATGGCAAAAGGTTTGGTCGAAAAAATCGGCCTTCCCGATTCGCAGCTGACACACAAATGGAATGGCCAGAAAAAAGAAATCAAACAGTCCATTCCGGACCACAAAGTCGCTGTCAAACTCGTCCTCGACATCCTCACCGATGCTGAATGTGGCGTCATCAAATCCATGGATGCCATCGATGCTGTCGGCCACCGTGTCGTCCATGGCGGCGAAGAATTTGCGGCTTCCACGCTCATTACAGATGAAGTCATGAAAGCCTTGGAAAAATGCTCGGCTATGGCTCCGCTCCACAATCCGCCTAACATCATCGGCATCAACGCTTGCAAAGCTATCATGCCTGGCGTTCCTCAGGTCGGTGTCTTTGACACGGCTTTCCATCAGACCATGCCGGCTAAAGCCTTCATGTATGGCCTGCCGTATGAACTTTACAAAGAAGACCACATCCGCCGTTATGGCTTCCACGGCACGAGCCATCGCTATGTCGCTGGCGAAGTCGCTAAAGTTATGGGCGTACCGGTTGAAAAACTGCGCATCATCAACTGCCACCTCGGCAACGGTTCTTCCCTGGCTGCCATCAAATATGGCAAATGCGTCGACACGACTATGGGCTTTACACCGCTCGCCGGCGTCCTCATGGGCACCCGCTGCGGCGATATCGACCCGGCTATCGTCCTCAACGTCATGGACAACCACAACCTTTCGACGAAAGAAATGGATACGCTCATGAATAAGAAATCCGGCGTCCTCGGCATTTCCGGCGTTTCCAGCGACTTCCGTGACCTCGGCCAGGCTGCTGCTGAAGGCAATGAACGCGCTCAGCTCGCCCTCGACATGTTCCATTATCAGGTCCGCAAAGAAATCGGTGCTTTCGCAGCCGCTATGGGCGGCGTAGACGTCATCACCTTCACGGCTGGCGTCGGCGAAAACGGTATCGAAGACCGTGCTGCCATTGCAGAAGGCCTGGAATACCTCGGTGCTAAACTCGACCCGCAGCGCAACGACGTCCGCGGCAAAGATGCCCTCATCAGCACGGACGATTCGACGGTCAAAATGTACGTCATCCCGACGAACGAAGAAATCATGATCGCCCGCGATACGAAGGAAATCGTATCCAAACAGTAATGACTCAAGTGCGTGCCCGCAGAGGGAGTGAATACGGTGAAACTACTATACTGGGACATTGACGGAACCTTATTGAATACAGGCCGGGCCGGCTTATATGCCATTGAAGAAGTCTTCCATGACCTCAAAGGCACGGACGTGCCCGTGCCCAAAATCGCCGCCGGCGGCCGGACGGATAATTTCATCTGCCAGCAGCTCTTGTACAAAGCGACGGGCATCATGCCGACAGACGAAGAAGTCCACGCTTTTTGCCGGGGCTACGAAAAGAAGCTCCTCAAATGGCTGAAGCGCAAGGCTGACGAAGGCGTCGTCCTGCCTCAGGTAGAAGCGAACCTGGCCTTTTTCCAGCAGCGCAAGGAATATAAGCAACTCCTGCTGACCGGCAACAGTGCCACTGGCGCCCGCATGAAGATGGATGTCTTCGGCCTGTCCCAGTATTTCGATTTCCCTCATTCGGGCTTCGCCTTCAACTATTACTATCGCGATGATCTGGCCCGCAATGCCCTGGCCATTGCCAAGAAAGCCTGGGGCGACGCCATCGAGATGGCTTATGTCATCGGCGATACGCCGTATGACATCCAGTGCGGCAAGGCCATCGGCGCCCGCACGGTCAGCGTGGCCACCGGCCGCTATTCCTATGAGGAACTGGCTCAGTGCGCGCCTTGGAAGCTGCTCCATTCCCTGCCGGAACCGGAAACCTTCCTGAAAATCATCGAAAATTAAAAAGAATGTCAAAAAAGACCCGGACTCATAAGGAGTCCGGGTCTTTTTCGGGTTCTTCGATGCGCCAGGTGTTTTCCAGGACGCGGAAATTGAGGCGATGCCATTTTTTTTCGATATCATCCAGTGTTTGTGAAGCAGAATATAACATATTATTTTGTTTTTTAGCCTGCTTTTCCAGCTGGGCGATGCGGACACGCTGCATGGAGATCGTGTCTGCCAGCTCATAGACCTGGAACTGGAGGGCGGCGATCCACAGGAACTCCAGAAGGGCGACGAGGACGACGCACTTCTGGGCCTTGGGGAGACCGCGCCAGGCCTGGCAGAAACGGCGGCGCAGGTGGGAAAGGGCGGCACAGCCCTGCTGTTCCTTTTGGCGGAGCCCGGCCAGAAAGGCCGGGGACTTATGTCTGTCCATGGCGCCTATAAGTTGGAAATGACGCGGGCCTTATTGCGGACGAAGTCGAGCCATAACTGAGCGGCATGGGAGAGGTAGTGGCCCCGTTTCCAGATGACGTAGAGGACGTGCATGATTTCCGGTTCGACCAGGGGTCGGACGACGACCGATTCCGATACGCGGGGGTTCGTTTCCTTCGTCGGGCACAGGCGGCTCGGCAGGAGGGCGACGCCCAGGTTGGCCACGACGGTCTGGATCATGAGGTCTCGCTGGCTCGTTTCAAAGACGATCTTCGGCTGGAAGCCGATCTTCTTGCAGTGCTGGATGATTTCATCGTGCAGGTTGAAGTCGTCGCGGTAGAGGACCAGCGATTCATTGGCCAGCTTCTTGAGAGGAATCGTCTTTTCCTTGGACAGGATGTTGTCCCGGTGGATGATGACGTTCATCGGGTCCTGGGTCAGGAAGAACGATTCAAAATCCTTTTCCTTCGGCTGCGTGCAGACGATGCCCAGGTCGATGAGGCCTTCCTGGACGCTGATTTCGACTTTCTTCGAGCCGTGTTCGTAAAGGTCCAGTTCGATCTGCGGGTATTCCTGCTTGAAGGCGCCGAGGAGGTTGGCGAAGATGGGGGCGCCCGTGATCGGCGGCAGGCCGATGAGGACCGTCCCTTGTTCCAACTTGAATTCGTTTTCGAAGTCCGTCTTCAAGTGTTCGAACATGAAGACGACGCGTTTGGCGTGGGAGAGGAAAATCGTACCGGCATCGGTGAGTTCGACGGCCTTGGCATTGCGCATGAAGAGGACGACGCCCAGCTCTTCTTCCAGGGCCTTGATGGTACGGCTGATGGCGGACTGGGAAATGTGCAGCGTCCGCGCCGCTTTGCTGAATGATTTCTTGTCGGCTACTTCGACAAAGTATTTAAGATGATGAAAATCCATACTAACACCTCCACTAATGGTGTACACCGAATCGGGCCTTTAATATACACTCGATTGGTATACGTTTACAAAATAGCACTGAATGATGCATAAACTAGCATCACATTCCTATTGAATTTAGCATTACTTAGGCATATAATTAACTTGTAAGAAAAAGTTACAAAGTCGTTCGGTTTGTGATGGTCAGCAAGCTTCAAAAGGCATGTTGGTGTGCAAATCTGTAATATCACTATAATAGTATTACAGATTGAGAATATTAGCAATACCTTTTTTGAATATTGTTGAACCTTCCCACTTTTCATTGCATTTTTTTCAAGGTAGGGACGTGTATGGACGATACGTGAACAAAAATCATCCATGGAACCTGGATGATGGTGTCCGCGCCGCCCGTATGAGGATGCAACAGAACGTCTTTATAGCTTTCTTAAGCCTATCAGTATGGTGTTTCCATATTGAAAGTATACTTTTATTTAAGGAGCGTGTTTTATCTATGAGCAAATTTAAAACCATGGATGGTAACGAAGCAGCTGCATGGGTGTCCTATGCATTTACTGAAGTTGCCGCAATTTATCCGATCACGCCGTCTTCTCCTATGGCAGAACATGTCGATGATTGGGCAGCCGCTGGCATGAAAAACATCTTCGGCCACAAAGTCAACGTTGTTGAAATGCAGTCCGAAGCTGGCGCAGCTGGCGCATTCCACGGTTCTTTACAGGCTGGTGCTTTGACAACTACGTACACGGCATCTCAGGGCTTCCTCCTCATGATCCCGAACATGTACAAAGTTGCCGGTGAACTCCTCCCGGGCGTATTCCACGTAGCTGCTCGTGCTTTGGCTAACCATGCACTGAACATCTTCGGTGACCATCAGGACGTTATGTCTGCTCGTGCAACAGGCTGCTGTCTCTTGGCCGAATCCAATGTTCAGGAAGTCATGGATCTCGGTGGTGTCGCTCATTTGGCAGCAATCAAAGGTTCCCTGCCGTTCATCAACTTCTTCGATGGTTTCCGTACATCTCACGAAATCCAGAAAGTTGAAGTCATGGACTTCGAAAACTTCAAGAAACTCGTTGACTGGGACGCTATCGAAGCATTCCGCAAACGTGCCCTCAATCCGGATCATCCGGAAATCCGCGGCACTGCAGAAAACCCGGACGTATACTTCCAGCACACAGAAGCTTCCAACAAATTCTATGACGCTATGCCGGATATCGTAGCTGGCTACATGGACAAGATTTCTGAAATCACGGGCCGTACGTACAAACCGTTCAACTACTACGGTGCTCCTGATGCTGAATACGTTGTCGTATCCATGGGTTCTCTCTCCGACGTCGCTAAACAGACTGTCGAATACTTGCAGAGCCAGGGCGAAAAAGTCGGTGCCATCAACGTTCACCTCTATCGTCCGTTCTCCAACAAATACCTCCTCAACGTTCTTCCGAAAACAGTTAAGAAGATCGCTGTCATCGACCGTACGAAAGAACCGGGCTCCCTCGGCGAACCTCTCTACCTCGATATCGTTGGCTTCGTAACTGAAGAAAACCTCAACATCGATGTTATCGGCGGCCGTACAGGTATGGGCTCCAAAGACGTTCTTCCGGAAGACTTCCTCGCTGTCTTCAAAGAACTCAAGAAAGAACATCCGCTCAACGGCTTCACGTTGGCTATCAACGACGACGTTACCAACCTCAGCCTTCCGCGCGAACCGAAAATGCCGCTTGACACGACTGGCCTTACGTCCTGCAAATTCTGGGGCTTCGGTTCTGATGGTACTGTCGGCGCTAACAAATCCGCTATCAAGATCATCGGCGACCACACCGACATGTATGCTCAGGCATACTTCGCTTATGACTCCAAGAAATCCGGCGGCGTAACCATTTCTCACCTGCGTTTCGGTACTCGCCCGATCGATATGCCGTACCTCATCGACGCAGCTGACTACATCGCTTGCCATCGTCAGTCCTACATCAAACGTTTTGATGTCCTCCGCGGCATTAAAGACGGCGGCACATTCATGCTGAACTGCACCTGGACTGATGAAGAACTGGAAAAAGAACTTCCGGCTCGCATCAAACGTTCCATCGCTAAACATCATGTTAAATTCTACACCTTGAATGGTGACGCTATTGGCCAGAAACTCGGCCTCGGCACTCGTATCAACATGGTCATGCAGGCTGCATTCTTCGCACTTGCTAAGATCATTCCTATCGATGATGCCGTTAAATACTTGAAAGACTCCATCGTCAAGAGCTATGGCAAGAAAGGCCAGAAAGTCGTTGACATGAACAACGGCGCTGTTGATGCTGGTATCAAAGAATTCCATGAAGTTAACTATCCGGCTTCCTGGGCTGACGCTAAAGACGAAGTCGTCGAAGGCCGCCCGGCTACGAAGTACTTCACGGAAGTTGCAAAACCGATGCTCGAACAGGTTGGCGACGATCTCCCGGTTTCCGCATTTGCTGGCCGCGAAGATGGCACCATGCCTTCCGGCACTGCTAAATTCGAAAAAGCAGGCCCGGCTCTCCACGTTCCTTCCTGGGATGCTGAAAAATGTATCGGCTGCATGCAGTGCTCCTTCGTTTGCCCGCACGCAACCATCCGTCCGGTCCTCACGACTGACGAAGAACTCAAAGCTGCTCCGGCTGGCTTCCAGACGGCTGCTAAAGCTAAATCCGGCAAACAGTATCATGTTTCCATCATCGTTGACCAGCTCGACTGCCTCGAATGCGGTTCCTGCGTAAACGTCTGCCCGGTTCAGGCCCTCACGATGGTTCCGAACACCGACGCAGAACGTCAGAAGATGGATCTCTGGTACTATGGTACGGAACAGGTTGCTCCGAAAGCTAACCCGCAGAACAAGAAGACCGTCATCGGTTCTCAGTTCGAAACTCCGCTCCTCGAATTCTCCGGCGCATGCGCAGGCTGCGGTGAAACACCGTATGTCAAACTCATCACGCAGCTCTTCGGCGATCGCATGATGATTGCAAATGCTACTGGCTGCTCCTCCATTTGGGGTGCATCCGCTCCGGTTTCCCCGTACACCATGAACGCTGCTGGCCATGGCCCGGCTTGGGCAAACAGCCTCTTCGAAGATGCTGCTGAATTTGGTCTCGGCATGTTCCTCGGCGTAGACAAAGTCCGCAAAGACTTGGCTGAAAACCTCGACGCTGCTAAAGCCGTTGCTTCTCCGGAACTCCAGGCTGCACTCAGCGACTGGGCTGCTAACATGAACGAAGGCGAAGGCTCTCGTGAACGCGCTGACAAACTGACAGCTCTCCTCGAAAAAGAAGCTGCTGGCAAACCGGTTCTCGAAGACTTCCTCGCTAAGAAACAGTTCTTCGTTAAACGTAGCCAGTGGATCATCGGTGGTGACGGCTGGTCCTACGATATCGGTTACGGCGGTGTTGACCACGTCCTCGCTTCCGACCACGACGTCAACGTCCTCGTCCTCGATACTGAAGTTTACTCCAACACTGGCGGTCAGTCCTCTAAAGCTACCCCGACTGCAGCAATCGCTCAGTTCGCTGCTGCCGGCAAACGCACGAAGAAGAAGGACCTCGGCATGATGGCTATTTCCTACGGCTATGTATATGTAGCTCAGGTAGCTATGGGTGCTGATAAGAACCAGCTCATGAAAGCTATGACGGAAGCTGAAGCTTACCATGGCCCGTCCCTGGTTATCTGCTACGCTCCTTGCATTAACCACGGCATCCGTAAAGGCATGGGCAAGAGCCAGCTCGAAGAAAAACTCGCTGTCGAATGCGGTTACTGGGATCTCTTCCGTTACAACCCGGATCTCAAAGCTCAGGGCAAGAATCCGTTCAGCCTCGACTCCAAAGAACCGGATTACAGCAAATTCCAGGAATTCTTACAGGGTGAAGTTCGTTATGCTTCCCTTAAGAAAGGCTTCCCGGAAGAAGCAGACGCTCTCTATGCTAAGACAGAAGCAGACGCTAAAGCTCGTCGCGAATCCTATGTACGTTTACAGAAGGGTTTTGAAGACTAATTTGATTGCACTCGCTGCATGAGAATAGAAGAAAGGCCCCGCATGAAGGTTTCGACCCTCATGCGGGGTCTTTTTTATTGCCATCCTTTCTCCATAGGTATATAATAAAGCGTGTTTTTAAGAACCACTTAGAAAGGGGCCTTTCTGTATGTCATCTAAATTGGGTACGTTATGTATTGTCCTAACGGCCATAGCCTTTGGTACGATGGAAATTTCCTTGAAGATTGCCGGGACGGCGTTCACGCCTTTCCAGCTGACCTTTCTCCGGTTCCTCGTCGGCGGGCTGCTGCTCATGCCGCTGGCTATCCGCGATTTGAAGAAGCGCAGCATCCACCTCGATCGTTCCGATTGGGGGTATTTGGCTGTCCTCGGGCTGGTCAACATCTGTTTCAGCATGATCCTCTTCCAAATCGGGGTCAACATGGCCAATGCCGGCCTGGCAGCCATTGTCTTCTCCAGTAATCCGATTTTTGTCATGATTTTCTCGTATTTCATTATTCACGAAGCCTTTACCCGCAAGAAGGCCATTACCCTGGTCTTGAGCCTTATCGGCCTGGTCATCGTCGCTAATCCCATGGCTATTATCCGCAGCGGCAATATCGGCTTGCTCGTATCACTGGCAGCTGCCGTTTCCTTTGCCCTTTACACGACGCTGGGGAAACTGCGTATTGAAAAACTGGGCGGCAATGTAGAAAATGCCTTCAGCTTTCTTATCGGCTGCGTCTTTCTGCTTTTCATCCTCTTGTTCCACGGCGATCCCATTGTGGCCGGTATTGATTCTCATACCGTGTGGCCCCTTATTTACTGCTCTTTAGTCGTCACCGGTTTTGGCTACCTGTGCTTCATGAAAGCCATCGAACTGACCGGGCCGTCCAATGCGTCCTTTGCCTTCTTCATCAAGCCGATTATCGCCTTGATCTTGTCGGCCATCATCTTGTCGGAACCGATTACGGTCAATGCTGTCGTCGGCTTGGCCCTGATCCTTCTGGGCTGCACCATGGCAGGGCCGATTGAACACCTGCTCTTCCGCCACCATGCTATCGGCGAAATCGAAGGCCGCGAAAACCATCCGGCTTGGATCAAGGAAGATACAGAAAGCCCCTTGGTCATTACGATTTCCCGTGAATACGGCAGCGGCGGCCGCAATATCGGCAAACTCGTCGCCCGTCAGCTCGGCATCCCGTATTACGATACGGAAATCCTCAATTTAACCCGCAAAGAACATCCTCAGACCTTCGCTGCTTGGTGCAAAGACCGCAAGCGTCTCCTCGGGCCCTTGCTGACCAAGGTCTATGATGATTACATCCACTATGCATCGGGCTATGAATCGAAGCAGCAGGAAATGTTCCGCGATGAAGCGGAAGTCATCCAGGGCCTGACGGCTGGGAAATCCTGCGTCATCGTCGGCCGCCTGGCCAACTACATCCTGCGCAAACGGCCGAATACGTTCAACGTCTTCATCTCGTCCGACCCGGACTGGGCCATCCAGCGCATCATGCTCCGGGAACACGTCGATGCCGAAACAGCACGGAAAATCCGCAACCACGTTAACCACGAACGGCGCGACCACTGCATGTACTGCACCGACTCCTATTGGGGCTATGGCGCCAACTACGACTTGAGCCTCAAGTCCAGTGATTACGGCGTCGTCAAGACCGCCGACCTCATCTTGCAGGCCGCTCAGCACCGCCTGACCATCTCCAAAGAGGACATCAACCCCGCAGCCGACCACAACGCCATCTCCACACCGGCGGCAGCGGCCGAATCGTGAGTTTGTAGTAGGGGCTGTCGCACGAAGGTTTTTTCCATCATGCATGGCCCTTTTCTTAAATGCTTGAGGTTTGATGTATGATGTTTGAGGCAATGACTTTTAAAGTTTGTCCCATCCACATCAAACATCAAACTTCAAACTCCAAAAAGCGCTGTCTTTATACGACAGCGCTTTTTTTATACTTCAAATTTAAACAAATCTTAAATTTTCTCAAAATTAACAAATAATGGCAAGGAGCGATAGATTTAGTCTTTATTTTGAGAATAGAAAGTGATAAAATAAGAGATGACTTATTGATAGTGATTATTCCTGAGAATGTGTTGTGATAGCTATGGAGAAACGATGGCAATTCGGCCGTCCGGACAGCGGGCTCATACAGGCTTTGACCGAACAATTACATATCTCTCCGGTCTTAGCACAGGTACTGGCCAATCGCGGCATTGCCGATGCCGGCGAAGCCAGTCATTTTCTTCATGATACCCTGGCTGATATGGCTGATCCTTTCCAGATGAAAGGCATGGAGACTGCCGTCGTCAGATTGGAGCAGGCGATAACCGAAAAACAGCGCATCGTCATCTACGGTGACTATGACGTCGACGGCATTACGTCGACGTCTCTTGTTTATTCCGTCCTCCGCGACCTGGGTGCGTCGCCGCAGTTCTACATTCCCGAACGGCAGAGCGAAGGCTATGGCCTCAACGAAGGGGCCCTGGCCCAGCTGAGCCGGCAGGCGGATCTGCTCATCACCGTCGACTGCGGCATTTCGTCATACGACCTGGTCCGGAAGTTCTCACCAGTCCTGGATATGATTATTACGGATCATCACGAGCCGCCGGACCTGATTCCGCCGGCCCTGGCCGTCCTCAATCCCAAGCAGGACGGCTGCCCCTATCCCTTCAAGGAGCTGGCCGGAGCCGGCGTGGCCTACGTCCTCTGCCGGGCCTTGTGGCAGCATCACTGCCAGGAGGACCTGCCGGGCTATGCCGACCTGGCCGCCTTGGGGACCATTGCCGATCTGGTCCCGCTGACCGGCGAGAACCGCATCCTCGTCCGCTATGGCCTGGCGGCCATGAAAGAGGGGAAGCGGACGGGCCTCAAGGCCCTCCTCGACGCGTCGAATCTGAGCGGCAGGGACATCACGGCCGGCCGCATCGCCTTTACGGCGGCGCCGCGCCTCAATGCGGCCGGCCGTATCAGCCATGCCACGAAAGGCGTCGAACTGCTCCTGGAGACCGATGCGGCTCAGGCTGCGGCCGATGCGGCCGAAATGAGCCATCTCAACACAGAGCGCCAGGACATCGAGCACACCATTGCCCAGGAAGCCATCGCTCAGATCGAAGGGCAGGGGAGGGGACGCGACGGCGTCCTCATCGCCTATCACCAGGGCTGGCACGTCGGCGTCATCGGCATTGCCGCATCGCGCCTGGTGGAAACGTACTACCGGCCATCCCTGGTCATCACCGTCCGCGACGGCATCGGCAAGGGCTCGTGTCGCAGCATCAGCGGTTTCAATATGTACGAAGCCCTGCAGTATGCCCAGGACCTGCTCATCCAGTTCGGCGGCCACACCATGGCAGCAGGCTTTTCCGTCAAGGCCGAGAATATCGAGGCCCTGCGCCAGCGCCTGCTCGATTATGCCGCTGCTCACATGACGGCAGCTGATTACATCCCCTTGGTCCACATCGACAAGGAACTGGAACCGGCGGAGGTGACGCTGGACCTCATTGCCGAACTGGCCCGCCTGGAACCGTATGGCATGGGCAACAGCCGGCCCGTCTTTTCCCTGACCGGGGCGGTGGTAGAAGAAATCCGGCCCATCGGCCGGGAAAAGCAGCACGTCCGCCTCGTCGCCCGCGGAGCCGACAGGACGCGCCTTTCCGGCGTGGCCTGGTCCCAGGCCGGCCTGTGTGACGCCATCGTCGAAGGCGATGTCATCGACGTGGCTTTCCAGCTTGAACGGAACGACTTCAATGGTACGTCGTCGCCGCAGCTGGTCATCCAGGACGTCCACCTGCCCCATCGCCATATCGTCCTCAATCGGGCGGTCATGGTCGATATCTACATGGCCCTCAAGAAGTGCATCCCCGACTGGGGCATGCCGGTCTGGCAGGTCCGCCGCCGTCTGGCTGCGGCCCAGGGGGACTGCTACGACGTCCACACCATTTATGCTGCCATCGTCGTCCTGCGGGAAATCGGCGTCCTCAAAGTGCGCCATGATGACGACGGCCCAGCTTATTATTTTCCTATCCTTGCGGGGAAAATGGATCTCCATGCGTCGCCGACGTATGAATTGTACTGCAAGGAGTAAGGAGGTCTTCATATTATGGAATTTAAAGATAAAGATGTCGAATTTAAACACCTCATCGATACGATACATTCGTATTTGCCTAAGGCCAAATGCGATGATGTGACCAAAGCCTACCAGCTGGCCGAAGAGGCCCATAAGGACCAGCGCCGCGTCAGCGGGGAACCGTATATCCTGCATCCCCTGGCGGTGGCACAGATACTGGCAGATATGAAAATAGACACGACGACCATTACGGCGTCGCTCCTCCACGATGTCGTCGAAGATACGTCGTATACCCTGGACGACCTCAAGAAGATGTTCGGCAAGGAAGTGGCCTTCCTCGTCGACGGCGTCACCAAATTGAGCCGTCTCAATTACCGTACCAAAGAAGATCAGCAGCTCAACAGCATGCGCAAGATGTTCCTGGCCATGGCCAAGGACGTGCGCGTCGTCGTCATCAAGCTCGCCGACCGCCTGCACAACATGCGGACCCTGCGCTACATGCGCAGCGACAAGCAGAAGCGCATCGCCCAGGAAACGCTGGAAATCTTTGCGCCCCTGGCCCACCGCTTGGGGATCTTCAATATCAAATGGGAACTGGAAGATCTGTCCTTCCGCTATCTCGAACCGGATAAATACTATGACCTCGTCGACCAGATGAAGCAGAAGCGCCACGTCCGCGAAGAAATCGTCAACGAAGCCATCGACGTCCTCAAGAAGGCCCTCGACGAAGCCCATATCCATTGCGAAATCAACGGCCGGCCCAAGCATTTTTACAGCATTTATAAGAAGATGAAGAAAGATAACCGCGACTTGAGCCAGGTCTATGACCTTTTCGCCATCCGCGTCATCGTCGACGACGTCAAGGACTGTTACGGCGTCCTGGGCATCGTCCACAGCCTGTGGAAGCCCTTGCCGTACCGCTTCAAGGACTACATCGCCATGCCCAAGCCCAATAACTATCAGTCCCTGCACACGACGGTCATCGGGACGCGGGGGCAGCCCGTCGAAATCCAGATCCGCACCTGGGAAATGCACCGCATCGCCGAATACGGCGTCGCCGCCCACTGGCGGTATAAAGAAGGCAACCAGACGGCCAATAAGGACGCTTTCGATGAAAAGATGGGCTGGCTGCGCAACCTCCTGGAATGGCAGGATACGAGCAATCCCAAGGAATTTGTCAATGCCCTCAAGCTCGATGCTTTTTCCGACGAAGTCTTCGTTTTTTCGCCGCGGGGCGACGTCATCGACCTGCCCCAGGGGGCTATTCCCATCGACTTCGCCTACCGCATCCATACCGACGTCGGCCACCGCTGCGTCGGCGCCAAGATCAACGGCAAGATCGTCCCCTTGGATTATAAATTGAAGAACGGCGACATCGTCGAAATCATTACGTCCAAAGTGGGCAAGCCCAGCCTGGACTGGCTGAACATCGTCGGCAGCTCCGAAAGTCGCTCGAAGATCCGCAGCTGGTTCAAGAAGGAAAACCGCGAAGAAAACATCGCCAAAGGCCTGGATGCGCTGGAACGGGAATGTAAGCGCCTGGGCCATGACTGGAAAGCCCTCAACGTCGGCGGCCGCCTGGGCCGCGTGGCCAAGCAGATGAATGCCGGCTCCGAAGACGACCTGGTCGCCGCTGTCGGTTACGGCGGCTTTGCCGTCAATACGGTCCTCATCAAGCTCCTGGAACTGCACAAGAAAGACCTGCAGAAGCAGGAAGAAAAGACCAACAGCCTGGCAGCCCTGGAAAAACTCAAGACCAAGAAGCCTGTCAAGCACAACGGCACGGGCATCCTGGTCAAAGGCGAGCCGGGCCTCTTGGTCCGCCTGGCCAAGTGCTGCAGTCCTGTACCGGGCGACCCCATAATCGGCTTCATCACCCGCGGCCGCGGCGTCTCCGTCCATCGCGCCGACTGCCCGAATGTCACCCACGGCCAGAATGACGTAGACCGCCTCATCGACGTCGAATGGGATTACGACGGCAACGAACGCTTTGAAGTGAACATGGAAATAGTCGCCTACGACCGCACGGGCATCATGGCCGAAATCATGGCCACCCTGGCGGAAATGAAGATTTCCATCCTCAGCGTCAACGCCAAGACCAGCGATACCAAGAACGTCACCATCCACATGGGCATCAGCATCAAGGACCTGGCCCAGTTCGAATTTGTCGCCACCAAGATACGCCGCCTGAAGGATGTCTATGCCGTCGAACGCTATACGGGAGGGAGCCAGGCATGAGAGCTGTCGTACAAAAGACCTTGAAGTCCTCTGTGACGTCGGACGGCGTCTTGGCAGGTCAGGCCGGCAGCGGCCTGACGGTCCTCCTGGGCGTGTCCGTCAAGGATACAGACGATGACGTCCGCTACCTGGCCGATAAGATCGTCCACTTGCGGATCTTTGAAGATGACCAGGGGAAACTCAATCACTCCCTCCTCGATGAAGGCGGGGAGATGCTGGTCATTTCGCAATTCACCTTGTACGGCGATGCCCGCCACGGCCGCCGTCCCAGTTATATCGAAGCGGCCAGGCCTGAACAGGCTGAAGCCCTGTACAATCAGTTCGTCGACGCTGTCCGCGCCTTCGGGGTACCCGTGGCGACAGGCCGTTTCCGGACCCACATGGTCGTATCCCTGGAGAACGACGGGCCCGTGACCATCCTCTTGGACAGCCAGAAAACCTTTTAAGGGGGAAATGTGTATATGAGCATGAAATATATCAATATGGAACTCGGTCCTATCATGACCAATTGTTATATCGTCTACGATACGGATACGAAAGACGCCATGGTCGTCGACCCGGCCTGGGACTATCCGGCCATCGACAAGGCCCTGACCAGCCATGGCCTGACGCTGCGGTTCATCTTCCTGACTCACGGCCATGCCGACCATATCGGCGCCCTGCAGGAACTGCGCCAGCGCAAGAATGTACCGGTCTACGTCGGCGCCGGCGATGCCGACCTCATTTCCAATTCGCACAACAACCTGTCCCTGTTCATGGGCCAGGCCATCGAATGTACGTCGGCCGACCACCTGGTCAAGGACGGCGATGAACTGACCCTGGGGAACCTGCACTTCACGGTCCTGGAAACGCCGGGCCACACGCCGGGCGGCCTCAGCCTGTACGGCGAAGGCGTCGTCTTTTCCGGCGACACACTGTTCCGCTATTCCGTCGGCCGTACCGACCTCTACGGCGGCTCGTCGAAGACTTTGCTCCACAGCCTGGAAACGAAGCTCATGACCTTGCCCGACAATACGCTGGTCCTGCCCGGCCATGGCCCGGCCACGTCCATCGGTGACGAACGGCGGGGCAATCCCTTCCTGGACGGAGGCTGGTAAACCATGACTGCCTATAAGGGAGCGGAATTTTGGATGCGCGTCACCCTGGCCGTCCTGGCCGGGGCCTTGTTCCTGACGGTCCACGCCGTCTACTGGCCCGTCGTCATCTCCCTGATCCTGACATTCATCCTCATGCCGATACGCGATGGCGTCATCAAGGGACTGCGCCGCCTTACGGGACGCCAGGTACCCATCGATATAGCCATCCTCATTTCCTTCGTCATCCTCATCGTCATCGTGACGGTCATTACCAACAGCATCGTCAAACCGCTGGTCGTCCAGGTCAATTTACTGGCAGCCAACTTCAACGATTTGGTCAGCCAGACGGCGGCTCTGGTGACGCAGCTTGAAAATGAGCAGACCCAGTTCTATATTCCCGACCAGGTCAAGAAGATCATCAACGACGCCTTCGTCAAAGTCGGCAATTACGGCATCGACGGCATTACCAACCTCATCCAGTCGGTCTTTGCCATTGCCGGGACCGTCGTCGAATTTTTCGTCGTACCGATCATTACCTTTTATTTCATGAAAGACGGCGGCCATATGGTCAGGATTTTCGTCGACATCTTCCCCGAAAGTTACCGCAGCCACCTGGCCGGGCTCTTCCAGGAAATACAGCACGTCCTGAGCCGTTACATCCGCGGCCAGATTCTCATGAGCTGTATCATTGCGACGCTGACCTTCCTCGGCATGTGGGCTATGGGCGTACCTTATCCCATGGTCATCGGACTTTTGGCGGCCATTACCGAATGGATCCCCATCGTCGGGCCTATCGTCGGCGCCGTGCCGGCCATCCTGCTCAGTGCGACAGTCAGCCTGTCCCTGCCGATCAAAGTCATCATCTTCTATATCGTCATCCAGCAGATCGACAGCCACCTCATCATGCCTAAGGTCATGGGGGCCGTCATCAGCCTGCATCCGGTCGTCATCGTCATCGCCCTGCTCATCGGCGGGACCCTCTTTGGCGTAGCCGGCATGATCCTTACTGTCCCGGTGACGGCAGTGCTACAGATTCTGTGTAAACATTTATGGTTCTACAATACATATAAAGAAAAGGCGATGAAGCACAATGGAAATAACGAAAACAGAAACCAATAAAAAAGAAATCATGGAAACCATGATGAAGCGCATGAAAGAAAAGATCAAGTTCAAGAAGTGCAAGATGACTTCCCAGCGTCAGATCATCCTGCGGGCCTTCGTCGAAAGCCCGATCCGCCACATGAGCGCCGAAGAAGTCTTCGAACTCGTCAAGAAGACGGCGCCCGACATCGGCCTGGCTACGGTCTACCGGACGCTGGACCTGTTCACCCAGATGGACCTCTTGAAGAAACTCGACTTCGACGACGGCTGCAGCCGCTACGAATTGAATGACCGCGACAATGAAGGCCATTTCCATCATCACCTCATCTGCCTGGGCTGCGGCAAGGTCTGGGAATGTGAAGACGACCTCCTGGAAACACTGGAAACGATCCTGGAAAAACGCCTCCACTTCCACACCGTCGACCATCAGCTGAAAGTCTATGGCTACTGTGAAGACTGCCAGAAGAAGCGGGCAGAAGAAGCGGCCAAGGAAGCAGCTGCGAAAGAAGCGGAATAACATGTCTGTCCAGACCTATACCTATGACGGGCCCGAGGGGCTCCACGCCCTGGTCGGCCAGGTCATGGCGTCGCTGGGCTATGTCGGCGGCCGGGAAATCCGCGACGTCGGGGCGGCCGTTACCGTCCGCGATGACGGCGGCCACCTCTATCTGAGCTGTACCTTCCAGGATGGCGGGGAACCCTGGTTCTCTGAAGCCCGCCTCTTGCCAGGGGTCCGGGCACGGGACGCCCTCAAGGACTGCCTCATCCACTGGCACAACCGCTTTTCCGGCCATGGCCCGGGTCCGTGGGGGACGCTCATCGGCGTGCGGCCGACGAAGCTGGTCCACCACCTGTTCGACCAGGGCTTTACTGACGACCAGGCCGAAAAAGCCTTGCAGACGTCGTATCACGTCGCGCCGGCTACGGCCCGGGACCTGGTGGCCATGGCCCGCCTGCAGCGGCCTTACGTGACCTGTCGGGGGCGGAAATTGGCCTTATACGTCGGCATCCCTTACTGCCCCAGCCACTGCCTGTACTGTTCCTTCCCGTCGCGCCTCATCGGCAGGGAAGGGGAGGCAGCGCTTACGGCTTTCCGCGATGCCGTCCTGGCCGACCTCGACGACCTGGCCGACTTGTGCCGGACCTATGATCTGGAAGTGACGTCGCTCTATGTCGGCGGCGGGACGCCGACGTGCCTGCCCCTGCCGGTCCTGGAAGCGATGATGACGCGGCTGGCCCGGAATTTCCCGGAAGCCCGCGAATGGACGGTCGAAGCGGGCCGTCCCGATACGGCGACGCCGGACATGCTGGCCATGCTCCGCAAGGCCGGCGTCGACCGCATCAGCGTCAATCCCCAGACCCTGCAGCAGCACCTCCTCGATGCCCTGGGCCGGCGCCATAGCGTTGAAGCGATTTACACCATGTATGAAAACTGCCGGAAACTGGGATTTTCCGTCATCAATATGGACTTCATCGCCGGCCTTCCCGGGCAAACCGTGGCGGATATGCAGGAAAATATGGAAATTGTTTGCAAACTGCACCCGGAAAATGTTACAATTCATACGTTAGCATTAAAAAAACGGGCTCCTTTGTTCCATCATGAATTGCGGGCTTCTATTCCGCCTGCCGAAGAAACGGGCCGCATGGTCCGCCTATGTCAGTCCATCCTGACCGGCAGCGGCTATGTGCCCTATTATATGTACCGCCAGAAGTACATGGCAGCCAGCTTCGCCAATATCGGCTACGCCCTGCCGGGCAGCGTCAGTGCCTATAATATTGAAATGATGGAAGAGCGGCAGTCCGTCCTGGCAGCCGGACCGGGCGGGGCGACGAAGTTCCTCTGCCGCGACGGCCACACCTTGGAAAAGGTGTATATGCCGAAAGATGTCGATGCATATGTGCAGGCGCTGGCTGAGAAAATGGCCCAGCGCCGCCGTTTGTGTGCTATCATATACGGAAAAGAGGATGTTTAAATGGCAATTACTGCACCGAGAGGCACGCAGGATTTCCTGCCGGAACAGACGGCAGAGTGGCAGCTGCTGGAAGCCAAGATCCGCCAGATCTGCTCGCTCTATGGTTTCGGCGAAATCCGCACGCCTATGTTTGAAAGTACTGAATTATTTTTACGCGGCATCGGGGAAACGACAGACGTCGTCACCAAGGAAATGTATACCTTTGAAGACCGCGGCGGCCGCAGCATGACCCTGCGCCCGGAAAATACGGCTTCCGTCGTCCGGGCCTTCTTGGAACACAAGCTCTACGGCGACCCGCAGGTCCATAAGTTCTACTACATGGGGCCCATGTTCCGTCATGACCGTCCCCAGGCCGGCCGCTATCGCCAGTTCACCCAGTTCGGCGTCGAAGAAATCGGCTCCAAGGACCCGGCTGTCGATGCCGAAATCATCGCCATGGCCTTCCAGCTCTTCCGGGAACTGGGCCTGAACGATCTGGTCCTGCACCTCAACTCCGTCGGCTGCCCGAAATGCCGTCCTGTCTATCGCCAGAAGCTCCTCGATTTCTTTGCCGATAAACGGGACCAGCTCTGCGACGACTGCAACGAACGGCTGGAAAAGAATCCGCTCCGCGTCCTCGACTGCAAAGAAGACGGCGAAAAAATGATGCAGATGGGCGTACCCTTGATTACAGATAATCTCTGCGACGACTGCAAGGAACATTTCCACAAAGTCCAGGAATATCTGACAGCCATCGGTATTCCCTTTACCCTCGACCCGCGCCTGGTCCGCGGCCTCGACTATTATACCAATACGGCCTTTGAAATCATGTACGCTCCCTTGGGCGCACAGAGCACGGTCTGCGGCGGCGGCCGCTACGACGGCCTCATCGAAGAAGTCGGCGGTCCGTCGACACCGGGCATCGGCTTTGCCATCGGCATGGAACGGCTGCTCCTGACCTTGAAGGAACAGGGCCTGCTGCCGCCGGTCGAAAAGAAGCAGCCCGTCTTCATCGTCGCCCTCGGCGATGCTGCCAAGACCAAGGCCTTCGAACTGCAGCAGCAGCTCCGCGAAAAGGGCCTCTATGCTGAAATCGACCTCCTGGGCCGCAGCATGAAGGGCCAGATGAAATCGGCCAATAAGCTCAACGCCGATTACACGGTCATCATCGGCGAAGATGAATTAGCCGCCGGTGAAGCCCAGGTCCGCAATATGGCCAGCAAAGAACAAGTCAGCGTTCCCCTTGATGGGATTGTTGCATATATGGAAACACACAAGAAGGGATGATTTACGAATGGATACAATGGAAGGTTTACACCGCTCCCAATACTGCGCTGAAGTAAGTGAAGCGGACAACGGCAAAGAAGTCGTCTTGACCGGTTGGGTAGAACGCCGCCGCGACCACGGCGGACTGATCTTCATCGATCTTCGCGACCGTACGGGCATCGTACAGGTCGTCGCTTCGCCGGATTATGAAAAGGTTTCTTTCGATAAAGCGGAACAGGTACGTACAGAATACGTCCTGGCTGTACGCGGTATCGTCCGCATGCGTGATAAAGATACGATTAACCCCAAGATGAAGACGGGCACCATCGAAATCCGCTGCGAAGAACTGCGCATCCTCAATTCGTCCAAGACACCGCCGTTCTACATTGAAGACAACATCGACGTCGACGAAAAGATTCGCCTGAAATATCGTTACCTCGACTTGCGTCGTCCGGAAATGCAGAACAACCTCATCATGCGCCATAAAGTAAAACATGCCATGCGCACGTTCCTCAACGAACACGGCTTCATCGACATCGAAACGCCGGAACTCTGCAAGAGCACGCCGGAAGGCGCCCGCGACTACCTCGTACCGAGCCGCGTCAACGAAGGCAAATTCTACGCCCTGCCGCAGTCGCCGCAGATCTTCAAACAGCTGCTCATGATTTCCGGTATGGACCGTTATTACCAGATCGCCCGCTGCTTCCGCGATGAAGACCTGCGCGCCGACCGCCAGCCGGAATTTACTCAGCTCGACATGGAAATGTCCTTCATGGACCAGGAAGAAATCCTGACCCTCGTCGAACAGATGGTACACTACATCTTCAAAGAAACGTTGGGCCACGACGTCCAGCTCCCGATCCACCGCATGACTTGGGACTACGCTATGGAAAACTACGGCTCCGATAAGCCGGACCTGCGCTTCGACATGAAGTTCACCGACGTGACGGAACTCGTCAAGGATACGGACTTCAAAGTCTTCCGCAGCGTCATCGACAACGGCGGTCAGGTCAAAGCCATCAACGTCAAAGGCGACGCTGACATTCCCCGCCGCGAACTGGACGGCCTCGTCGAATACGTCGGCCACTACGGCGCAAAAGGCCTGGCCTGGATCGGCTTCCTCGAAGACGGCACGCTTAAATCGCAGATCAAGAAGTTCTTCGGTGAAGATAAGCTCCGCGAAATCGGTAAGGCCTGCGGCGCTGAAAAAGGCGACTTGGTTCTCATGATCGCCGACAAACCGAAAGTCGTCGCAGCCGCTCTGGGCGAACTGCGTAAAGAAATGGCCCGCCGCATGAATCTCATCGACGAAAACGAATTCGCCTTCACGTGGGTCGTCGACTTCCCCATGTTCGAATACAGCGAAGAAGAACACCGCTATGTTGCTATGCACCATCCGTTCACGGCTATGCGCGACGAAGACCTGGACAAACTGGAAACCGATCCGGCTCACGTCTATGCCAAGGCCTATGACCTGGTCCTCAACGGCATCGAACTCGGCGGCGGCTCCCTCCGTATCTACCAGCCCGACGTACAGCAGCGCGTCTTCAAGGCCATCGGCTTGACACCGGAAGAAGCAGAACAGAAATTCGGCTTCCTCCTCCGCGCCTTCGAATACGGTGCACCGCCCCACGGAGGTCTGGCTTTCGGCTTGGACCGCATGATCATGCTCATGCTCAAACGCAAGTCCATCCGCGACGTCATCGCTTTCCCGAAGACCCAGAACGCTATCGACCCCATGAGCGAAGCTCCGTCGACAGTTACCAAAAAACAGCTGCATGAACTCCACATCCAAGTAGAAGAAGACTTGGTAAGTAAATAAGAGAGATGAAAAAGGCTTGTCGCTTGTGCGACAAGCCTTTTTTTCGTGGTTCGTGGTTCGAGCACACATATTGACAAATGTCAATGTGTGCGTTATACTCTAACCATAGATTGATAAACTTCAATATGAAAGGAGGCGTCGTGATGGACGAAAGGGAAGCGGTCCGCGTTTTTAAAGCCTTGGGTGATGAGAAGCGCCTGCGTATTTTGTCGCTCCTGCGGCAAGGGGAACGGTGTGCCTGTGTACTCTTGGAACACTTGAACTTGTCCCAGCCGACGCTGTCCCATCACATGAAGATTCTTTGCGAGGCCCAGCTGGTCACAGGCCGCAAAGAAGGGAAGTGGGTCTATTATTCCCTCAATACGGCGCAAGCCCCGGTCCTGGAACAGGCCGTACACGACTTATTTCAACTCAGTGCCGTGCCGGCAGAGGACGAAGCCTGCCATTGCCAGTAAGGCAGGTTTCTTTTTTAGCTAATACATTGATAAATGTAAATATATAAATTTTTTAGGAGGTCTTTTATGATGAAACATATGGAAATCTTTGAACAAGCAATGTGCTGCCCGACCGGTCTCTGCGGTCCCTCTATCGACCCGGAACTCTTACGCGTATCGACCGTTTTGGACACGCTCAAACAGCATGGCATCGATGTCGGCCGCTATAATCTGACCAGTGCGCCTTTGAAATTCGTCCAGACGAAGGCCGTTACGGATTTCCTCCAGCACCACGGCCCGGAAGACCTGCCCCTCATCCTCGTCGACGGCACCGTCCAGTTTGCCGGCCGCTATCCGACGAATGATGAATTTGCCAGCCTCATCGGCTTCGACCCGGCCATCCTTGAAGCAGCCCAGGCTGCTGGGGAAAGCTGCTGCTGCGGCGACAGTGCCGAAGAAACGGCTTCCTGCTGCTGCAGCGATGCACCGGCTGAAAGTGAAGCTTCTTCCTGTTGTTGTGGCGATGCACCGGCGGAACCGGAAAGCTCGTCGTGCTGCTGCGGAGGTGACTGCAAGTGATCCTCTATGATCCCTTTCGCGTCGTCCAGACGAAATACCTCTTCCTGACTGGCAAAGGCGGCGTCGGCAAGACGTCTGTCGCCTGTGCTACGGCTGTCGCCCTGGCCGATGCCGGGAAGAAGGTCCTGCTCATCAGTACCGATCCGGCGTCGAACCTGCAGGACGTCTTTTCCATGGAACTGACCAACAAGGCCACGGCCATTGACGCCGTGCCCAACCTGGCCGTCGCCAACCTCGACCCGGTCCAGGCCGCTGCCGAATACAGGGAAAGCGTCATCGGGCCTTATCGCGGCCTCTTGCCGGAAGCGGCCCTGCGCAACATGGAGGAACAGTTGTCCGGCTCGTGTACCGTAGAAATCGCCGCTTTCAATGAGTTCACCAACTTCCTCACCGATGAGACCGTCGCCCGCGATTACGACCACATCCTCTTCGATACGGCGCCGACAGGCCACACCCTGCGCATGCTGCAGCTGCCGTCGGCGTGGAGCCAGTTCATCCAGAAGAGCAAACACGGCGCGTCCTGCCTGGGGCAGCTGTCGGGGCTGGAATCGCAGAAAGAACTGTATAAGCAGGCCGTCCGGACCCTGGCCGACAGGGAGCAGACGACGATGCTCCTCGTCGCCCGTCCCGATAGCCTGCCCCTGAAAGAAGCGGCGCGGGCGTCGAAGGAACTGGCCGCCCTGGGCATTGCCAACCAGCAGCTCATCATCAACGGCCTTTTAGCTTCGTGGGATGACGACGCGACCAAGACCTTATATGAAAAGCAGCAGGCTGCCTTGCAGGCCATGCCCGAAGCCATTGCCGATTTGCCGCGTTTCCAGATTCCCTTGCGGACGTACAATATCACCGGTTTGGACCACGTCCGGGCCCTGCTCAAGGGGGAAGTGCCGGAAGCGGCGACGGAGCTGACGCTGGAACGGGTCCAGCCTTTGCAGGCCGTCATCGACGATTTGGAAAGCAGCCATCGTAAGGTCATCTTCACCATGGGCAAAGGCGGCGTCGGCAAGACGACTGTCGCTGCAGCCATCGCCTTGGGCCTGGCCCGCCGCGGCCATCGCGTCCACTTGACGACGACCGACCCGGCAGCCCATTTGCAGTATATCGTCAGCCAGACGGACAACCTGACCTTGAGTCATATCGACGAAGGGGAAGAGCTGAGGAAATACCAGGATGAAGTCCTGAACCAGGCCAAAGCCAACGGCTTGGGTCCGTCGGACCTGGCCTATATCGAAGAAGACCTGCGTTCGCCGTGCACCCAGGAAATTGCCGTCTTCCACGCCTTTGCCGACATCGTCGAAGCCGCTGACGACCAGATCGTCGTCATCGACACGGCGCCGACAGGCCATACGCTGCTGCTTCTGGAATCGACGGAAAGCTACGATAAGGAAATCCGCCGGACCCATGGCTCGACGCCACCGTCGGTACAGCACTTGCTGCCGCGCCTGAAAGGGAAGGAAACGGAAGTCGTCATCGTCACCTTGCCCGAAGCGACGCCGGTATACGAAGCCCTGCGCCTGGAAGCGGACCTGAAGCGGACCAAGCTGCGCTCGAAGTGGTGGGTCATCAACAAATCCTTCTATCAGGCCAAGACGACGAGTCCCCTGCTAAAAGCCAAAGCCTCTCACGAAATCCCCTGGATTAACAAAGTCGATGAACACACAAAGGGCCACACGGCCCTCATCGCCTGGCGCCCAGACGAAGTCCGCGGCGACGTCCTAGGGACGTTGTAGTTTGTATTTCAATTTATCTATTCATAGGAGGTGCCTTATCATGGAACATGAATCACAAACAGGCATCAGTTTTTTTCAGCGCTATCTAACTCTTTGGGTTTTGTTATGCATGGTCGTCGGCGTCGCCATCGGGTATGCCCTTCCAGCTGTCCCGACCTTTTTAGATACGTTACAGGTCATGGGGATTTCCATTCCCATTGCTATTTTGATTTGGGTCATGATTTACCCGATGATGATGAAAGTCGACTTTCAGAGCATCAAAGCCGTAGGACGCCAGCCTAAAGGCCTGTTCGTCACGTGGATTGCCAACTGGCTCATTAAGCCTTTTACCATGTATGCCATTGCCTGGTTCTTCCTTTTTGTCCTTTTCAGTTCCTGGATTCCGACAGACCTGGCTCGTCAATACTTAGCTGGCGCCGTACTGCTCGGTGCGGCTCCCTGTACGGCCATGGTTTTCGTCTGGAGTACCCTGGCCAACGGGAATCCAGCCTATACCGTCATCCAGGTTGCGACGAATGACTTGATTATCCTCATCGCTTTCGTACCTATCGTCAAGTTCCTCTTAGGCGTTTCACAAGTCACGGTGCCTTATAGTGTCCTCTTTGTCAGTATCTTTCTGTTCGTCGTCATTCCCTTGGCAGGCGGTATCCTGACTCGGATGACAGTAGTTAAGCGAAAAGGCCTCGATTATTTTGAACAGCACTTTGTCCACAAATTCGATTCGGCAACGACTTGGGGCCTGTTACTGACGCTGGTCATTATCTTCAGCTCTCAGGCCCAGGTCATCTTATCGAATCCGCTTCACATCGTGCTCATCGCCATTCCACTGACAGTGCAGATTTTCCTCATCTTCTTCCTTGCCTACGGAGCCTGCCGGCTGCTGAAACTGCCCTTTGACATTGCCGCCCCGGCTGGCTTCATCGGCGCTTCTAACTTCTTTGAATTAGCCGTTGCCGTAGCCATCGCCCTGTTTGGTGTCACCAGCCCGGCAGCCCTGGCGACGACTGTCGGCGTCCTGACGGAAGTCCCGATTATGCTGACCCTGGTCCGTATCGCCTTAGCTACCAGAAACTAATTTATAGCTACGAACGGGCGCCCCACGTGGTCGCCCCTACAGAAACCCCATCCACGAACCATGAGCCACGAACTACGAGCCACGAGCCACTAAAAAAGCGGCTGTCTTCAAAGGACAGCCGCTTTTTCCTATTTCCCTTCGTAATAATAGCGCGTCCACATGACGACTTCCGACAGGGATGGGTGAGGCGTCATGGTTTCGCTGAAGGTATAGACCGATTTGGGGTCGAGGGTCCGCGTCAGCGGTTTAGCCCGCAAGGCCTGAGCCGTAGGCGATGCAATATCTTCATGGACCGAATGGATGACGTGGGTGCCGCTCATGAGGTTATTGATGAAAGGCTGGATGAGGATGGACGCTTCCGGGCCGACGATGTGGGCGCCGAGAATGAATTTCGTCTTTTTATCGATGACCAGTTTGATGAAGCCGTCGTCTTCGTCACCCGGTTCATAGCCCATGGCGTAGCCCTTGGCCGATGATGAATAGTGGTTGATGGCCGTTTCGACGTCGTAGCCTTTCTTCAGGGCCTGTTCTTCCGTCAGGCCGACGTGAGCCGCTTCCGGATAGGTATAGGTAACGGCCGGCACCGTATCGTAATCGGCCCAGCGCCATGTTTCCGGAGCGTTTCCGGAAAAGAGGTTGTGTGCCAGGATTTCTGCTTCGTAATTGGCCTTGTGGCGGAAGGGGGCCATGCCGTTGACGTCGCCCAGGGCCCAGATATTCTCAGCCGTCGTTTCCAGAAATTCGTTCGTTTCGATGTAGCCGCGCTTGTCCAGGCGGACGTCGGTATTTTCCAGGTGCAGCAGTTCCGTCATGGGCCGGATACCCGGAGCGACCAGGATTTCTTCGGCAGCCACTTCGCCTTCTTCGCCAGTCGTGCGGTCGCGGAAGGACAGGACCTTCAGGCCGTCGCGCTGGCTGACGGAGACCGTGTCTTTATTGAGGCGGATATCCATGCCGTAGCGCTGGAACTGCTTGAGGATGAACGCCGATACGGCCGGGTCTTCCTTGGGCAGGAGGCGGACGTTGTGCTGGACCATGGTGACCTTAGTGCCGGCGGCGTCGAAGACGTGGGCAAACTCACAGCCGATAGGGCCGCCGCCGATGATGATCAGGCTCTGGTAGGGCTTCTTCGGGTACGACGGACCAAAGAACGATTCCGACGTCAAATAGCCCGCTTCTTCCAGACCCGGCAGGGCGGGGATGTTCGTCCGGCCGCCAGTGGCGATGAGAAACTTGTCGCCCGTCAAGGTGACGCTGGTGCCGTCATTCAGGGCGATGGCAACCGTGTGATTGTCGACGAAAGACGCTGTGCCGTTGAAGGTGTCGACATTGGGGAACTGGTCGTAATAACCTTGAATGGCCGGGCTTTCATCGACCTTTTCCCACAGCCGCTTGGATAAAATATCCCAGTCCAGGCGGACGTTGTCAGCAAAGACGCCGATGCGGCTCCCTTCACGGATTTCGCGGATGCGGTTGGCCGCCGTGACCATGACCTTCGTCGGAATACAACCGCGGTTCAGACAAGTCCCGCCGAACCGGCCCCGTTCAATGACAGCCACCTGCAAGCCCTGGGCCAGGGCCGCATCGGTCACGATATTGGCCGCCCCCGTACCGATGACAATGACATCATATTTCTTCATAAGATAACGCTCCTTTATATGTAACAAAAATATTAAATACAACCTTTTTAGTATAGTATAAGCGAAAGCGGCCTTTTTGACAAGGCCGTATGAGATGATAGCCACGAACCACGAACCACGAAAATCCACTTTACACAACCGGCCGGGTATAGTATAATAGCTATGTCGTACGGGTGCTCGGTGTCTCGATGACTCCGACGATCACTTAGCACTTTGCGAATAGATTCAATTTTTTATACATGGAGGAAAGATACAATGTTAAGCGTAGAAGAAAAAAAAGCAATCGTAGCTAAATTTGGTGCCAATGAAAACGATACGGGTTCTCCGGAAGTACAGATCGCGCTCCTCACGAGCCGCATCATCTATTTGACGGAACATCTCCGCAGCCACAAAAAGGACCATGCATCCCGCCGCGGCTTGTTGAAACTCGTCGGCCAGCGCCGTAACTTGCTCGGTTACTTGCAGAAACACGATCTCGAACGTTATCGTGCAATTCTCGAAAAATTGAACTTGCGTAAATAATCTCGCATATTGTGAGGCTGATGCTGATGTGACTGCATCAGCCTCTTTTTTCAGGACACAGGGTGGTAGGTTGTAGCCTGGGTATATCGCCGATGTTCCCGGACTAGTGCCTATCACCTGTGAATTCAAGGAGGTAACAATGGAAGAACAGAAATTCCAAATGGATTTCGCCGGCCGCCCGCTGGTAATTGAAGTCGGTAAACTGGCTAAGCAGGCCAGCGGTGCCGCATTGGTCCGTTATGGCGACACGGCCGTTTTCGTCACGGCTACGGGCTCGAAAGAAGCGCGTGAAGACGCAGACTTTTTCCCGCTCACCGTCGATTATGAAGAAAAGATGTACTCCGTCGGCAAGATCCCTGGCGGCTTCATCAAACGCGAAGGCAAACCGCCTGAATCGGCAACCCTCTTCGCCCGTCTCATCGACCGTCCGATCCGTCCGCTCTTCCCGAAGACATACCGTCATGACGTCCACGTCGTGGCTTATGATTTCTGCGTAGACCATGACAACGCTCCGGAAATCGCCGCTATGATCGGTGCCTCCGTATCGCTGTGCATGTCCCACATTCCCTTTGCCGGCCCGATTGCCGGTGTCCGCGTCGGCCGCGTCGATGGCCAGTTCGTCATCAACCCGACCGTCGCCCAGAGCGAACAGAGCGATATGGACATCGTCGTCGCCGGTACGAAAGACGCCATCCTCATGGTTGAAGGCGGCGCTCACGAAATCCCGGAAGAACAGGTCCTGGATGCCATCATGTTCGCCCACGAAGAAATCAAGAAAGTCGTCGAATTCCAGCTCGGCTTCCTCGACAAGATTTCCGTACCGAAACAGGAATTCGTCGAAAAAGAACCGCCGGCCGATATTGTCGAAGCCGTCCATGCTTATGGCGAAGAAGCCATGAAGACGGCTATCTTCACGGCTGACAAAGTCGAACGCGAAGAAAAGATGGATGCTGTCGAAACGGATATTTACGAACACTTTGCCGACATTTATCCGGACAACGCCGATGATGTCGCTGAAATCACGCAGAAGATGATCAAGGAAATCGTCCGCCACATGATCGCCGTCGACAAGATCCGTCCTGACGGCCGCCGTGTCGACGAAGTCCGTCCGGTCAGCTGCGAAGTCGGCCTCTTTGCCCGCACTCACGGCACTGGCTTGTTCACCCGCGGCCAGACGCAGATTATGAGCTTCTGCACGTTGGCACCGCTGTCGGAATGCCAGCATATCGATGGCGTCGGCCTGGAAACGGATCGCCGCTACATGCACCACTACAATTTCCCGTCCTTCTGCGTCGGCGAAACGAAGTCGTCCCGCGGTCCTGGCCGTCGTGAAATCGGCCACGGCAAATTGGCAGAACGCGCATTGACCCAGGTCATGCCCAGTGAAGAAGAATTCCCCTATGCTATCCGCGTCGTATCGGAAGTCCTCGAATCGAATGGCTCCAGCTCCATGGGCAGTGTCTGCGGCAGCACCTTGGCCTTGATGGATGCAGGCGTACCGATCAAAGCGCCTGTTGCCGGCGTCGCCATGGGCTTGGTTACCAAAGGCGATGACTTCACCATCCTGACGGATATCCAGGGCATGGAAGATGCTTTGGGCGACATGGACTTTAAAGTCGCCGGTACGATGAAAGGTGTCACGGCTATCCAGATGGATATCAAGATCAAAGGCCTTAGCCGCGAAATCTTGGCCCAGGCTTTGAAACAGGCTCATGAAGGCCGGATGCATATCATGGGCAAGATGCTGCAGGTCATCAACGAACCGCGAAAGGAGCTCTCTCCGTATGCTCCGCGCATCATCTCCATGCACATCAAGCCGGATAAGATCCGCGACGTCATCGGGCCTGGCGGCAAGATGATCAAACAGATTACCGAAGAAACAGGTGCTAAGATCGACATCGATGATTCGGGCCTGGTATACATTGCCGCTGTCGATGGCGAAAGCGGTCAGAAAGCCAAAGAATGGATCGAAAAACTGACGGAAGACGTTGAAGTCGGCAAGACCTATGTCGGCAAAGTCACGCGCCTCATGAACTTCGGCGCCTTCGTCGAAGTCCTGCCGGGCAAAGAAGGGCTGGTCCACATTTCCCAGCTGGCCAAGGAACGCGTCGAAAAAGTCGAAGATGTCGTCCATGTCGGCGATGAAATCATGGTCAAATGCGTCGAAATCGACAGCCAGGGCCGTGTCAACCTGTCCCGCAAAGCCCTCTTGGGTGGCGGCGACGAAGGCCCGTCCCATCGCAGCCGGGGTCCCCGCGGCGGTCATAACAGCCACGACCGCCAGAAACGGTAAGGCTTATGGCAGGCAGAGGATTTGAAATCGTCACGGCCTATGAAGGCTGTGACATCCATCTTCCCGTCCGCAAGACGGCCAACAGTGCCGGCTACGATTTGGAAGCAGCAGAAACGACGGTACTCGCACCGCATGCCGTCACCGTCGTGCCGACAGGATTGAAAGCCTTTATGGAAGACGATGAATATTTGTCTATCTTCATCCGCTCCAGCCTGGCTTTCAAGAAAGGCCTTATGCTGGCCAACAGCACGGGCATCGTCGACAGTGATTACTATAACAATGCCGACAATGAAGGGCACATCATGATTGCCTATTATAATACCAACGATCAGGCCTATACCCTGGAAAAAGGGGAACGCATCGGCCAGGGCATCTTCATGAAGTACCTGACCGTCAACGACGACGCTGCCAGCGGTATCCGCACGGGCGGTATCGGCAGCACGGGAAAGTAAAAAGTGAAAATGAGATAATATACCTATCTGGAGGGTTTTGCCTCCCCTGATAGGGGAGGTGGCCCAACGGGCCGGAAGGGTTGCACTGAAAAAAACAACCTCTCAGCCAGCCTGCGGCTGCCAGCTCCCCTATTAGGGGAGCCTTTTTTTGAAAGGATGATGAATCAAGTGAGTATCAGCAAGGAAACACTCGTTTCTCGTAAAGAAATCATGAAGGGCCGGGTCCTCCACGTCACGGTGGATACCGTTTCTATCGACGACGGACAGGGTGGCGAAGCGAAGACGGCCACGCGCGAAGCGGTCTGGCATTTCGGCGCTTGCGCCATCCTGCCGCTGACGGATGACGGCAAAATCATCCTCGTCCGCCAGTACCGTTACGCAGCGGCTCAGGCCATGTTGGAAGTACCGGCCGGGAAAATCGAACACGACGGCGAATCACCGGATTACTGCGCGGCCCGGGAACTGGAAGAAGAAGCCGGCGTCACGGCTTCGGAAATCCTGCCCTTAGGCTATACGTATACGTCGCCGGGCTTCTGCAGTGAACGGATTTATCTCTATCTGGCCCGAGGGCTCCAGAAGGGGAAGCAGCACCTCGATGATGACGAGTTCATGAACATCGAATACTATACGCCCAAAGAAATGGAAGACCTCATCGACCAGAACGAAATCACCGATGCCAAGACCATTGCAGCCTTTGAAAAAGCCCGTAAATATCTGCCGGGATTATAAGGAGGGAGTTTTATGAAATTCAATCGCATCATCGTCATCGTTACGGATAGTGTCGGCGCCGGCGATGCACCGGACGCTGAAAAATTTGGCGACAAAGGAGCCGATACGTACGGCCACATCGATGCCAACGTACCCTTGAACGTGCCCAATCTGCGCCGTCTGGGCTTGGGCCGCGTTGCTCATATCCATGCCGAAGCAACAGACGTCATCGGCTCGTATGGCCTCATGCAGGAAATCTCGGCCGGCAAGGATACGACCAGCGGCCATTGGGAATTCATGGGCAACCCCGTAGAAAATCCCTTCCCGACTTTTCCCGACGCCTTCCCGCCGGATTTGTTGAAAGCCTTTACGGAAAAGACGGGCTACAGCTACATCGGCAACGAAATCGCGTCGGGTACGGAAATCATCGAACGCCTGGGGCCGGAACACTTCCGCACGGGCCTGCCCATCGTCTATACGTCGGCAGACAGCGTTTTCCAGATTGCCGCTCACAACGATGTCATCCCCTTGGAAGAATTGTACCGCATCTGCGACATTACGCGCCGCGAAGTCTGCGTCGGCCCTTATGAAGTAGGGCGCATCATCGCCCGGCCTTTCATCGGGACCCAGGGCCACTTCGTCCGCACTGGCGACCGCCGCGACTACAGCCGGCTGCCCAAGCGGAAGATGGTCTTTTCCTACTTGTCCGAAGCGGGCTATGCCGTCGTCGGCGTCGGCAAGATCGGTGACATCTATGCCCATATCGGCCTGACCGAATCGTACCATACGGCCAATAACCATGAAGACATGGAAGCCTTGCGGACCCAGCTGGCAGCCCATCGCAAGGATAAAGGCCTGCTCATGGCCAACTTCGTCGACTTCGACAGTATGTACGGCCATCGCCGCAACGTCCAGGGCTATGCGGACTGCCTGGAAGCCTTCGATAAGGAACTGGGCCAGCTCCTGACGGAAATCCAGGACGACGAACTGCTGGTCATCACGTCGGACCACGGCAACGACCCGACGTGGCATGGCACAGACCATACGCGTGAACGGGTACCGCTCCTGGTCTACAGCCCGGCCCTGAAGGCTTCTGTCGACTTGGGTATCCGCCAGACCTATGCCGATTTGGGCATGAGCATTATGGATAATTTCGGACTGACAGGCCTGGAATTCGGTACCAGCTTTTTATCAGAACTGAGGTGATCCTATGTGGCCCATCGACTGCATCGAACACAAGCGGGACGGCAAAGTCCTGACCAAAGAGGAAATTACGCGCTTCATCGACGATTATACGGCCGGGCGTATCGCTGACTATCAGGCCGCAGCCTGGCTCATGGCCGTCTATTTCCAGGGCATGACCTATGAAGAAACGAAGGAACTGACCCTGGCTATGGCTCATTCTGGCGATATCGTCGATTTGTCGTCCATTCCGGGCATCAAAGTCGACAAGCATAGCACCGGCGGCATTGCCGATACGACGACGCTCATCGTGGCGCCGTTGGTAGCGGCAGCCGGCGTCCCCGTGGCCAAGATGAGCGGCCGCGGCCTGGGATTTACCGGCGGTACGGCGGATAAACTGGAATCCATCCCCGGCTTCCACGTCGTCCTGCCGGAAGAAACCTTCCTGGAACAAGTGCGCCGCATCGGCTTGTCCCTCATCACCCAGTCCGGCGAAATCGCGCCGGCTGATAAATTACTCTACGCCCTGCGCGATGCTACGGCGACCGTAGAGAGCATCCCCCTCATTGCCAGCTCCATCATGAGTAAGAAAATCGCCTCCGGCGCCGACGCCATCGTCCTCGATGTCAAGTACGGCGACGGCGCCTTCATGAAGACCAAAGAACGGGCGCGGGAACTGGCCCGGACCATGGTCGGTATCGGCAATCTCGCCGGCCGGCCGACACGGGCCGTCGTCACGTCCATGGAAGCGCCTTTGGGGAAGGCTATCGGCAACTGCCTGGAAGTCGATGAAGCTGTGGAAGCCTTATCGGGCCAAGGTGGCCGGCGGCTCATGGAAGTCGTTGAAGCCATTGGCGCTCAGATGCTCATCGTCGGCGGCAAGGCCCAGGACGAAGAACAGGGGAGAACCATGATTCGCGACCTCATCGCTTCCGGCAAAGGCCTGGCCAAGTTCCGGGAATTCGTCAAGGCCCAGGGCGGCAGCTCATCGTGGATTGGCAAGCGGCCCCTCACCAAGGCACCCCAAGTCTTTACGGCGGTCTGCACCGATGAAGGTTACATCACCCGCATCGACGGCCGAGCCCTCGGCGAAATCGCCATGGCCATGGGCGCCGGCCGGGCCCGCAAGGAAGATGCCATCGACCCCATGGTCGGCATCCGCCTTTTCAAGGAACTCTATGACCCGGTCCGTCCTGGCGAAGCCCTGTTCACCCTGTACGGCAAGGAAGGCGCCGATATGATGGCCCTGGCCCAGCAGGTCGCCGACCACATCATCGTCACGCCCGACCAGGCAGACACCATCGAACCCGTCGTCAGTGAAGTGATAGTATAAAGTTTGTAGTTTGTAGTTTACAGTGTAGGGGCGCCCATGCGGGGCGCCCGCCTGAAAGGATGTCCATGAAAGAATTACGCCATATCCCCGTCCAGAAGGGGAAAACCTATGACATATCCATTGCCCGCCTGGGTACCAGTGGTGAAGGCGTCGGCCGTTACGAAGGCTTTACGGTCTTCGTGCCCTTCGCCTTGCCAGGCGAACAGGTCCGGGCCCGCATTACCCTGGTCAAGAAAAATTATGCCACAGCGGCTTTAGTCGAGGTCTTGAAGCCTTCGCCGGACCGAATCCAGCCCCAGTGCCCCGTCTACGACCGCTGCGGCGGCTGTCAGCTCCAGCACCTCAGCTATGAAGGGGAATTGAAGGAAAAGCGCCAGCAGGTCCGGGATGCCCTGGAACGCATTGGCCACCTGCAGGATATCGACGTCCTGCCGACCCTGGGGGCTCATACGCCCTGGCATTACCGCAATAAGATGCAGTTCCCCGTCGCCGCTGCCGGAAAGGGGAAAGTCGCCATCGGCTGTTTTGCTGCGGCTACGCACGAAGTCATCGACGTGACGGATTGTGCCATCCAGAAAGAAGGCAACAACGCCATCGTCGCCGTCGTCCGCCAGTGGATGAAAGATTTCAAGATTCCCGCCTATGATGAAGACGCCCGGACGGGCATCGTCCGCCATATCATGGGACGCGTCGGTGTCCATACGGGAGAAATCATGGTCTGCCTGGTCACGGCCTGCGATATGGTGCCGCACATGAAAGACTTGGTTCAGCGCCTGCGCCGGGATATCCCCGGTCTGACCAGCGTCGTCCAGAACGTCAACAAGCGCCATACTAACGTCATCTTAGGGCCCAAAACGAAGACCGTCTACGGCAAAGGGACTATCCACGATTCCATCGGCCCTTTGACCTTCCACATTTCGGCGCAGTCCTTCTTCCAGGTCAACAGCGAGCAAGCCCAGCGCCTCTATGAACAGGCCCTCGACTTTGCCGACCTCAAAGGCGGCGAAACCGTGGCCGACGTCTACTGCGGCACTGGGACCATCACCTTGTTCCTGGCCCAGAAAGCCAAACAGGTCTACGGCATCGAAATCGTCGCTCCGGCTATCCGTGACGCCGTCCGCAACGCCAAAGACAACCATGTCGGCAACGCCCAGTTCATCTTAGGCGATGCTATCTATAAATTGCCGGAACTCATCAAAAACGGCATCCGTCCCGACGTCATCGTCCTCGACCCGCCCCGGGCCGGCTGCGGTGAACCGGTCCTCAAAGCCATCGCCCAGAGCAAACCCAAACGCGTCGTCTACGTCTCCTGCAACCCGGCCACCCTGGCCCGCGACCTGGCCTACCTGGACCAGCACGGCTACCATACCGCTAAAGTACAGCCTGTAGACATGTTCCCGCGGACTCACCACGTCGAGTGCGTGGCCTTGCTGACACGAGCGCACTTATAACTTCAAACTCAAAAAGCGCTGTCTTCATGCGACAGCGCTTTTTTCGGACTCAAATGCGGCGTTCCGCGCGCCGTTCGTCATAAATTCCGGCTGTGCATAGGATTCACACGGGGCAGAAAGGCTTTGGGCGTCCCCTATGAAATCGCATATTGGTGATGGAAAAGAACGCAGATTGCAAAAAAACGGCCATATAAGAATATTTCTATGTTGCAAATACGACGGATGACCTTGCCGCTATCTGTTATACTCAAGATGTTCCAAGAAACCAACGCATGAAAATAGATTATGCGAGAAAAGGAAGCGATACTATGATTACGAAAGACATGACTTTAGCTGACGTTGTAAAAGCTCATCCGAATACGATTGGATTCCTGAATGGATTGCATCTTGATTACTGCTGCGGCGGACATGATCCTATTGCCATGGCTGTCCGTGAAAAGGGTCTGGACGTGGATAAATTCCTGGCCGAACTCAATCAGGCAGCTGCCAAAAAGGCGACGCAGCGGGACGTCCATGATGATATCGAAGCGTTCAAGACGCTTAAAGTCACGGAGATGCTTGACGATTTGGAAGCGACGCATCACGTGACAGACCGCAGACTCATGGCTGAAACAGAAGAACTCCTCAACAAGATCCTCATCGTCCATTATCCGCATCATGGTAAAATGCTCGCGCGCCTCCATCATCTCTATGCCGGCCTGAAAGCAGAACTGGAAGAACATTTTGCCAAGGAAGAACAGCTCGTGTTCCCGTTGATGCGCCAGCATCCGCATCCGGACAGCCAGACGCTGTCACTTATCCAGGACCTGGAAACGGAGCACACCGGTGCCGGCGACGTCATCAAAGAAATCCAGGAACTGACGGATAACTTCACGCCGCCCGCAGATGCTTGCCCGACCTTCCGCCACACGTATGTTGTCATGGAACAGCTCTTTGACGACATCTTCATCCATATCTTCAAGGAAAACTCCATCGCCTTCCCTGAATACGCCGAACAAGTCTAACGATAAGAAAAAATCACCTGTTCCAACGGTCTGATCCGGATCTTTGAGACAGGTGATTTTTATATTTTAGAAAGACTGAGCTCAAGCAGTGGAATGACAGGCCTTTGTCAAAGAGGGTGACTGAAATACGACTATTTTGTCTTCTTTTTCTGGGAATATCACTTATTTGTCTTATATATCATTTTCATACTGTCATTGCCGGCTGGTTAATGATATAATTTACCTAAGTCCAGACTGACAGCTGTTGACGTGCATATATGAATGTTGATCCGCTCATTTTCTGTAAATTTACCGGCTTTTTTGGAATGTAAGTGGTATCATGACGGCGATGGTTGTCTTACGTAAGTCATAGATTCTTTAGAAAGGAACGTGCTTATGACGATTACCTTGTCCAAAGAAGACCGTGTAAAAAAGATGGTACGGAGCATCATGCAAGACTATACGAATGCGACGAGTATCGCCTGCATTTTTGTCGATATTCAAGGGAAAGAACGGTCTTCGAAATATAATTTTACGAAGTTTTGTCATTTCATGCGCAGTGTCCCGGAATTTCGCAGCAAATGTTACCAATGTGATTTATGCGGCGGTTTGGAAACGTTCAAGAACCGGAGTTGCTGCCCGTACCGCTGCCATGCAGGGCTAGTGGATTTCTCCATTCCCGTTGTCTATGAGAATCAGCTCCATGGTTTCATCGTGTCGGGGCAGATGGTATCGGATGATATGCGCATCCCAAATTTGCAGGAACAGACGCCGTGGCAGACGGACAGCCAGGCTTTCAAATATTTCCGGTCTGCCCCGCAGTACCGCTATGAGGAAATCATGAGCGCGTCCCGCGTCCTCAATACGCTGACGGCCTGCTATTTTCCCTATGCCCAGGACGGCGGTTCCCTGAGCTATGAAACGCCGGTCATTGGCGGGGAAGCCCATCCGGATGATGGGGAGTTGTCCCGCATCACGCGGCCAGAGATCCGCAAGACAATTACTTTTATCAAAGAGCATTTGAGTTGCAATTTATCCTTGCGGACCATTGCCGAAGAAGTCTTTCTCAGTGAATCGTATTTATCGAAGCTTTTCAAACAGGAAATGAACATGAACCTGATGCAGTATATTAACCAGTGCCGTGTCCGGGAAGCGGAAAAAATCCTGGCTTCGTCCCATGAATCGGTCGATGCTATCGGCCGCCGTCTGGGGTATCACCGCACCAGTTATTTCTGCAAGATTTTTAAAAAATATACGGGAGAAACGCCGCACGCTTATCGCAAGAAATATAATTTATAGGCAGGTACGTGCCGACGGGTCTCCTTTAGGAGGAAATGACATGGGAAACTGCCATTACACGTATTTGACATCGGAAGCCGTGACCGAAGGCCATCCCGATAAGATTTGTGACCAGATTTCCGACGCCATCGTCGATGCCTACCTGACCCAGGACCCGGCTTCTCATGTGGCTGTCGAAGCCTTTGTTTCCGGCAATGTCCTGACCTTGGCCGGTGAGGTTTCGTCGTCGGCGACCGTCGATGTGACGGCCCTGGCCCGAAAAGTCATTGCCGACATCGGCTATACCGATCCGGCGCTGGGATTCACAGCCGATGCCTGCCTGGTCTTCACCAATATCCATCAGCAGTCGAATGACATCAAACAGGGCGTGACCCAGGCTGAAGGGGACCGCATCGTCGGCAGTGGCGACCAGGGCATCATGTATGGCTATGCGACGAATGAGACGGTCAATTACATGCCCTTGACGGTCAACCTGGCTCAGGGGCTGGTCCGCCGTCTGGACCGGGTACGCCATGACACAGCATTGGGGCGGTTCCTGCGGCCTGACGGGAAATCGCAGGTCACGATGTGCTTCGATGACGAAGGGCATCCTGTCGGTATTCATAGCCTGATCCTGTCGGCTCAGCACAGCGAGGCCATCGGGCAGGACGACTTGCGTCAGCTTTTGCAAAAGACGGTCATCGAACCGGTCTGCAGTTCCTGGATACGCCCGGATACGGCTATCCGCATCAATGAGACAGGCCGTTTCGTCATCGGCGGCCCTGTGGGTGATACGGGCCTGACAGGCCGGAAAATCATGGTCGATACCTATGGGACCCTGGCCAAACACGGCGGCGGGGCCTTTTCGGGAAAAGATGCGACCAAAGTCGACCGCAGCGCCGCCTATATGGCCCGCTATGTGGCCAAGAACGTCGTGGCTGCCGGCTTCTGCGACCGTTGCGAAGTGTCCATTGCCTATGCCATCAGCGGCATCTATCCGGAAGCCGTCCAGATTCAGACTTTCTGCTCGGAACACATCGACCGGAAGCTCATCGACCAGGCCGTCGCCAAGACCTTTTCCTTTGCCGTCGGTGACATCATCCGTGACTTGGACCTGCGGCGCCCGCAGTTCCGCAAGACCGCTGTCTACGGCCACTTCGGCCGGGAAGACCAGGGCTTTGCCTGGGAACGGACGGATAAAGCCCAGGCCCTGCGCCAAGCCATCCGCTAACCCCTAAAAAGGGACTGTCGCACGAAGGTTTATTCCGTCGACTTCAAACTCAAAAAAGCACTGCCTTCATGCGACAGTGCTTTTTTTTTGCACTTTTTTATCCATGACTTATCGAAATAGTATTATTTTGGAAGCCTCATGATAAATATGTTGCATCAGCCGATGATATAATTTAGGCGAAACATCGAATTGCAACTTATACATGCTGTCACCTGGCGATTTGATGGAATGTACAGGAAATTACAAAAAGAAATCATTTTTTGAGGAGGTTTGTCTTATGGACGTATTAGGAAAAGGCTTTACGAAACCGACTGCCCGGATTCAGGCATTGCGCGATGCGATTTACGATGCGACGCCGACGGTTGAAGCGGACCGTGCAGAATTGGTCACGGCTTCGTATAAAGAAACGGAAGGCTTGCCGGTCATCTTGCGCCGGGCTAAGGCCGTCGAAAAAATCTTGACGGAAATCCCGATTGCCATCCGCGACCATGAACTCATTGCCGGTTCCCTGACGGTCAGTATCCATGGCTGCCAGATTTATCCGGAATATTCTTTCGACTGGGTCGAAAAGGAATTTGATACCATGGCGACGCGCATGGCCGATCCCTTTGAAATTCCTAAGGATACAGCAAAACGCCTGCACGACGCGTTCTTATACTGGCCGGGCAAGACGACGAGCGATTTGGCTACGAGTTACATGTCCCAGTCCTGCCTCGATGCCCAGGCCAATGGCGTCTTCACTGTTGGCAACTACTATTTCAACGGTGTCGGTCATGTCTGCGTCGATTATGGAAAAGTCCTGCGTGAAGGCTTCGGCGGCATCATCCGTGAAGCGGAAGCGCAGAAAGCGAAATTGAGCGGTGCTTCGCCGGAAGATATGAAGAAACGTGATTTCTACGATGCCGTCATCATTGCGTATAAAGCGGCTATTACCTACGCCCATCGGTATGCGGACTTATGCGAACAGCTGGCCAGCCGCGAAGGTGACCAGACGCGGCAGGCCGAACTGCTCAAGATGGCTGCCAACTGCCGCCGCGTACCGGAACAGCCGGCTACGACCTGGTGGGAAGCACTCCAGTCCTTCTGGTTCGTCCAGCTCATCTTGCAGATTGAATCGAGCGGCCATTCCATTTCGCCGGGCCGTTTCGACCAGTACATGTATCCATACCTGGAAGGGGATAAGAACATCAGCCGCGATTTCGCTCAGGAATTACTGGATAACATCTGGATCAAGTTCAATGACCTCAACAAGACACGTGATGCCGTTTCTGACCAGGCCTTTGCAGGCTATGCGATTTTCCAGAATATCCAGTGCGGCGGCCAGGATGAAGATGGCGTCGATGCGACGAATCCCTTATCGTACATGATGATCGACGCAGCGGCGCACGTCGCCATGGCAGCTCCGTCGTTCTCTATCCGTTATTCCAATCGGACACCGGATGAATTTCTTTACCGGGCTTGCGAACTCGTCCGTTTAGGCCTGGGCTATCCGGCTATGTACAACGATGAAGTCATCATCCCGGCCATGATGAACCGAGGCATCCCCTTGAAAGATGCCCGCAGTTATTGCATCATCGGCTGCGTCGAACCGCAGGTCCCGCATAAGACCGAAGGCTGGCACGACGCGGCGTTCTTCAACATCGCGAAAGTCCTGGATATTACCCTGCACAACGGCCGCAACGGTCAGGTCCAGCTCGGGCCCAAGACAGGGGAAATGAAAGACTTCCAGAATCTCGGCGACTTGATGCAGGCCTATAAGACGCAGATGGAATACTTCGTCAAACTCCTGGTCGAAGCGGATAATGCCGTCGATTATGCTCATGCTGAACGGGCTCCGCTGCCCTTTGAATCGGCCCTCGTCGACGATTGCTTAGGCCGCGGCAAGTCCATGCAGGAAGGCGGTGCCATTTATAATTTCACCGGTCCTCAGGCCTTCGGCGTAGCCGATAACGGCGACTCCTTCATGGCAATCCAGAAGCACGTCTTTGAAAAAGGTGAAGTCACCATGGAAGAATTACAGGAAGCCATGGATCACAACTTTGGCTATCCCGATGAAACGGGGAAACTCGCGACCTGGTTCGGTACAGGCTGCTGCGCAGCGGCTGGTTCGACGCCGCTTGAAGGCATGGATGAACGCCAGATTTATGAAGCGGTCAAACGCATCTTATCGGCTAAAGGCAGCATCGACATCAATGAATTGCAGAAAGATTTGCAGCAAGGTTCGGCTCCGGCTCCGGCAGCCGCCAGCCGCAGCGATGTAGGCCGCTACCAGCAAATCAAGCGGATCATGGAAAATACGACGTGGTTCGGCAATGACGATGACGTCGTCGATATCATCACTCGTGAAGCCGGCCAGATTTATGCCCGGGAAGTCCAGAAATACAAGAACCCCCGCGGCGGCCAGTTCCAGGCGGGCTGCTATCCCGTATCGGCGAATGTCCTCTTTGGCAAGGACGTCGCACCTCTTCCCGATGGCCGTCTGGCCTGGACGCCGCTGGCAGACGGCGTATCGCCCCGCCCCGGCTGCGACACCAACGGGCCGACGGCGGCCGCTATGTCCGTCGCTAAGCTGGAACATGAAACGTTCTCCAACGGTACCTTGTACAACCAGAAATTCAATCCCGCTGCTTTAGCGGGCGACGAAGGCCTGAAGCGTTTCGCTGCCCTGTGCCGTGCTTATTTTGAAAATAAGGGCATGCACGTCCAGTTCAACGTCATCGATAAGGCGACCCTCGTCGAAGCTCAGAAACATCCGGAACAGCATAAAGACTTGGTCGTCCGCGTCGCCGGTTATTCGGCCCAGTTCATTTCCCTGGCGAAAGAAGTACAGGATAACATTATCGACCGTACGGAATTTGAATTTTGATGTAGCCTGCCAGAGAAAGGGGACGGATGATGTCGAAAATTACCATTGATTATCAGGCAGAAGGAGACATCTTCGATATCCAGCGCTTTTCCCTGAATGATGGACCAGGTATCCGGACCATCGTCTTCCTCAAGGGCTGCCCCTTGTCGTGCTGGTGGTGCAGTAACCCGGAATCACAGCGGCGGCGGCCTGTCGTCATGTACAATGCGGCTGATTGTGTGCGCTGCCGGCGTTGTGAAAGCGCCTGCCAGCGCCACGCCGTCACTTTTATGGATGATGGACGGCGGCACTTCGACTACCAGGCCTGTACGGGCAACGGCGATTGTGCAGCTGTCTGCCCGACAGGGGCCCTGGTCATGAAGGGAAGGTCCATCCGCGTCGGCGAGCTCATTGAAATCCTCAAGAAGGACCGGTCGACCTTCCGCCATTCTGGCGGCGGCGTCACTTTGTCCGGCGGCGATCCGCTCATGCAGCCGGATTTTGCCGGGGAATTGCTCAAAGCCTGCAAGGCCCAGGGATGGAACACAGCTATCGAGACCGAAGGCTGCGCTGAAACGGAAACCTATCTCCGCCTCGTACCCTATATCGATACGATCCTCATGGATATCAAGCACATGGATCCGGAAAAACACCGCTTGTTCACGGGCGTGTCCAATGAACTCATCTTGAACAATGCCCGCCGGGTCAGTGCTTTTGCGCCGCTGACGATCCGCGTGCCCGTCATTCCCAAGTTCAATGAGTCTGAAGAAGAAATCCGGGCCATTGCTGAATTTGCCGCATCCTTAGGGAAGGTCCGCTATGTCCATTTGCTCCCGTATCATTCGTTGGGAGAAAATAAGTATCGCATGATGGGAATCGAATATAAAATGAATCGTCTTTCTGCCAAGTCACTCAGCAATAAAGAACTAGAAAAATATCGTCCTATTGTCGAACAGGCCGGCGTGTCCTGCCGCATAGGCGATGAGTCATAAGGAGGTTTATCATGGATCAGGAATTATTAGAAAAAGTCATGAACCAGGTCAAAGCAGAACTGGGTGCGGCTGCCACGCCAGCTGCCACCGTGGCTCCCGCTGCGTCCGCTCCAGCGGCGGCTCCGTCGATGAAAGGGGATGCTACGGGCATCAGCAAGGCCTTGGGGCGGACGGAATTTGTCGGCACGTCCATTGGCGATACTATAGGCTTGGTCATTGCCAGCGTCGACCCGATGCTCAAAGATGCCATGAAGTTAGGGAAATTCCGCTCTATCGGTATCATTGGCGGCCGTACCGGTGCCGGTCCGCAGATCATGGCTGTCGACGATGCCGTCAAAGCAACGAATACGGAAATCATTTCCGTCGAATTGCCGCGTGATACCAAAGGTGGTGCCGGCCACGGCTCGCTCATCCTCATCGGCGCCGAAGATGTATCTGACGCCCGCCGGGCTGTCGAAACGGCGCTGCAGGTCCTGCCGAAATATTTCGGCGATGTCTACGGCAATGATGCCGGCCATCTGGAATTTCAGTATTCTGCCCGCGCCAGCTATTGCCTGGAAAAGGCACTGGGTGCGAAATTCGGCAAAGCCTTCGGCATGACTTGTGCCGGCCCGGCTGCAATCGGCGTCGTCCTGGCCGATACGGCTGTGAAAGCAGCCAATGTCGAAGTCGTTGGCTATTCATCGCCGGGCAACGGCGGCACGAGTTTCTCCAACGAAGTCATCTTGTGCTTCAGTGGCGATTCCGGTGCAGTCCGTCAGGCCGTCAAAGCGGCTATCGAAGTTGGCAAGAAACTGTTAGGGGCTCTCGGCGATGAACCGAAGTCGACGACGACACCGTACATTTAACCGTCATAAGAAATGGAGGGTATTACAATGACAAACGAAGCATTAGGCATGGTTGAAACAAAAGGTCTGGTCGGCTCTATCGAAGCGGCTGATGCGATGGTCAAAGCGGCCAACGTAACACTTATCGGATATGAAAAAATCGGCTCCGGCCTGGTCACGGTCATGGTCCGCGGCGACGTCGGTGCCGTCAAGGCGGCCGTCGACGCCGGTGCGGCTTCGGCGAAAGTCGTCGGTGAAGTCGTTTCGGTCCACGTCATTCCCCGTCCTCATACGGATGTGGAAAAAATCCTTCCTCATCTGGATTAATGAGTAAGCAGGCGATCGTATGGCATATGATACGGAAAAGAAGCTGGAAGACCTGATCCTGCGGGCTGTCCGCCAGGTCCTGGCAGAACAATCACCGGCGAAACGGCGTCTCTACGTCGTCTTTGCCGACGCCTTCGATTGCCGCTGTGTCAACTTTTTGCGATCCTTGTCGCCAGCTGATGACGTCACGGTCCTCGTTGACGAGATACAGGCGGAACAGGTACGCTGCGATATTGAACAGGCCTGCCCCTTTGCGTCTGTCGTCAGTACCTCGCAGGCCCGTTCCTTGCCGTTAACAGACAGTCTGACCGTCTATCCGGTGGCTTCACGGGATTTCGTCGTCAAGGCGGCCCTGGGACTGGCTGATACATTCGCTGCCCGATGGCTGGCGCTCTGCTTTGCAGCGGGTTCTGCCGTTCATCTGCAGTTATCCGGACTGGCCCGGTTCACGGGCCGTGAACCGGCAGCCTATGTCGGTCAGATTTTAGGATATTATCGCAAGCTCCTGGAATATGGCATTACCATCGGCCCTCAGCTTCCAGACCGGAAGACTGGGGAACAGCCGGTTCCCCAAGCGGCGCCAGTGAAGGGAACGACGCCTGTCGTGGCTTGTCAGGATAAGGTCCTGACGGCAGCGGATCTGTACCCTTATGATAAAGGGACGGTCCTGCTCGTCGGAGAACATACCGTAGTGACATCTTTTGCCCGCGAAGCGGCTTTGAGCCGGGGCATTGAGATTCGTAGAACATGAGGAAAGGCAGGGGAAGACCTGTGGAAAAATCATTAGGGCTCGTCGAAGTCCGGGGCCTGAGCTGTGCCATTGAAGTGGCAGACGCCATGGTCAAAGCGGCGAATGTCGTCCTCGATGAACTCGAAGCGGCCCGCGGCAACGGCATGATGACTGTCAAAGTCCGCGGTGATGTCGGGGCCGTCCGGGCAGCTGTCGAAGCGGGGAAGGTGACGGCCTCATCCTATGGGGCACTGGTATCGGCCCATGTCATCGCCCGTCCCCATGAAATGACGGGAACGTGTTTCGTCCATCATGAGAGCCAAAAGCAGGGGCCTGCTCACGATGCGGTCTGCCCGGAAGGCAAAGAAACCGAGGAGACGGAAAAGCCGGAACCGGCAGCTTCTCAGCCCGTCCCGCCTCCTAAGAAGGCCCGGCGGACACGGCGGCTGCGGACGGCTGGGAAAGCGAAGCAAAGCGTAACGCCTGCAGCGGAAGGACCGGCTCCGGATACGACCGGATCCGAAACGCCTTCCGGACACAGCAGCGAAGAAACATAGAAGGTATGGCTTATGAAAATAGCAAAAGTAACGGGTTCCATCGTCTCGACGAAGAAAGAAGACGGCCTGGTCGGCAGCAAGCTGATGATCGTCCGCTTTGAATCGAGTGATGGCGTACCCTATGGAAATGAAGAAGTCGCCGTCGATTATGTCGGTGCCGGTATTGGGGAACTCGTCCTCGTCGCCAGCGGTTCGGCTACGCGTACGACGGAAACGATGAGGCTCAAACCTATCGACCTGGCTATCGTCGGCATCATTGATAATTTGAATTAAGGAGTGTCCATTATGGCAAACGAAGCATTAGGAATGGTAGAAACCAGAGGCCTCGTCGGTTCCATCGAAGCCGCCGATGCCATGGTCAAAGCAGCCAATGTATCCCTCATTGGTTATGAAAAAATCGGGTCCGGTCTGGTCACGGTCATGGTCCGTGGTGACGTCGGCGCCGTCAAAGCCGCTGTCGATGCCGGCGCAGCTTCGGCGAAAATCGTCGGTGAAGTCGTTTCGGTCCACGTCATTCCCCGTCCTCATACGGATGTGGAAAAGATCCTGCCTCAGCTGGCTCCGGCTGCTGCCCCGTCTGCAGAATAAAGAAATCTGAGGAGGGGATGAGCCATGAGTCAGGAAATGGCAGCGATGTTGACAGAACGGATAGTAGAAAGCGTCCGTCATTATGAAAATTTTAAGATTCCCATCGGCGTATCCAATCGGCACGTCCACGTCAGCCGGGCCGATCTGGATATCCTCTATGGCAAGGACTATGCCCTGACCCATAAGGGCGAGCTCGGTCAGCCCGGGCAGTTCGCCGCTAATGAAACGGTGACGCTGAAAGGACCGAAAGGGACTTTTGAACATGTCCGCATCCTCGGCCCGGTCCGCTTGCAGAGCCAGGTCGAAATCAGCAAGACCGACAGTTTCCGCCTGGGCGTCAAGGCTCCCATTACCTTGTCCGGTCATCTCCAGGGGACGCCGGGTATCACCCTCGTCGGTCCCAGGGGAACGGTCGAATTGCCTTGCGGCGTCATCATTGCCAAGCGGCATATCCACATGACGCCGGCCCAGGCGGCTGCCCGCCATTTGCAAGATGGCCAGATCGTCCATGTCGAGACCTTTGGCGAACGCCAGGGCATCCTGGGCGATGTCGTCGTCCGCGTGTCGGATACGGCCGGCCTGGAAATGCACATCGACGTCGATGAAGCCAATGCTTGTTCTTTGAGCAATCGCGATTATGTCATGATTTGTCCTGTCTGATAAGGAGGGGCCGCCATGCTTGTAGAAAATCAAAAACTGGCCGAATTTGCGGCGCTCGTTTCATCGGGGGACGTGCGGCCCTTTGAAGGACCGCTCAAAGTCGGCGTCGACCTGGGAACGGCGAATATCGTTATGGCTGTGACGGATCAGGACAATCGGCCTGTCGCCGGTATGACGACCCATTCGACCGTCGTCCGCGATGGTATCGTCGTCGACTACGTCGGGGCGGTCCGGGCCGTGCGGACCATGAAAGCGGCCTTAGAAGAAAAATTGGGCGTCGCCCTGACCAAGGCGGCGACGGCTATCCCACCGGGCATCCTCGATGGCAACGTCCGCTGTATCGCCAATTGTGTCGAAGGGGCGGACCTGGAAGTCATCAAAGTTATGGATGAACCGACGGCCGCTGCGGCTGTCCTGGGCATCCGCGACGGCGCCGTCGTCGACGTCGGCGGCGGTACGACGGGCATCAGCATTCTGCGCGATGGCAAAGTCGTCTATACGGCTGATGAAGCGACCGGCGGGACTCATATGACCTTGGTCCTGTCAGGCTACTACGATATCGGCCGGGATGAAGCGGAAAAGATGAAACTCGACGCTTCTCAGGAACAGGCCGTCTTTCCCATCGTCTATCCCGTCGTCGAAAAGATGGCGTCCATCGTCAAGTGCTTTGTAGACGGCCGTCAGGTGAAGGACCTTTACGTCGTCGGCGGCGCTTGTTGTTTCAGTGAATTTGAAAATGTCTTTGAAAAAATCCTGCATATCCCGACGCACAAACCGAATGACTGCCTGTTTGTCACGCCACTGGGCATTGCAGTGAACCAATAAACGGAGGTACAGCATAATGAGTACAACCATTGACCCCGTCGTCCTGCAGCAGTTAGTTGCCCAGGCCGTACGGCAATTACAGAAAGAAGGAACCCAGGCAGCAGCACCGGCTGTTCCGGCAGCACGCGATGAGTACGGTGTCTTTACGACCATGGCCGATGCCATCGATGCGTCGGCTGCGGCTCAGCATACGCTGCTCTTCCAGTCGTCGTCGCAGCGGCAGCAGTGGATCGACGTCATCCGGCAGACCTGCCTGGATAAGAACAACATGCAGATGATGTCGCGCATGGCCGTCGAAGAAACGGAAATCGGCCGCTACGAAGATAAAGTCATCAAGAATACAGCCGCTGCCCGCTATACGCCGGGCATTGAAGATCTGAAGACCGACGCCCGTACGGGGGAACACGGCCTGGTCTTGTTTGAATACTGCCCTTTCGGTGTCATCGGGGCCATTACGCCGACGACGAATCCGACAGAAACGATTATCAATAACTCCATCTGCATGATTGCCGGCGGTAATACCGTCGTCTTCAGCCCTCATCCGCGGGCCAAGAAGACGTCGATTTTCCTGGTACAGCTCCTAAACAAGGCCTTGTATGAAGCCGGGGCCCCGCTCAATTTGATTACCATGGTCCGGGAACCGTCCATCGAAGCTACCGACGAAATGATCAGTAATCCCAAAGTACGCCTGGTCGTCGCAACGGGCGGCCCGGGCATCGTCAAGAAAGTCCTTTCTTCGGGCAAGAAAGCCATCGGTGCCGGCCCTGGCAATCCGCCTGTCGTCGTCGACGAAACGGCGAACATCGAAAAGGCCGCCAAGGATATCGTCGATGGCAGCTCTTTCGACAATAACGTGCCGTGCATTGCGGAAAAAGAAGTCTTTGCCGTCGATTCTATCTTCGATTACCTGCGCATCAACATGAAAGGAGCCGGTGCCTATGAAATCACCGACACCGATACGATTGAACGCCTGTGGAAGCTCGTGGCCAATGAAAAGGGGACCGGGCCGAAAGTTGAATTTGTCGGCAAGTCGGCTAAATACATCCTCCATCAGCTGGGCATCGAAGTGGAAGATACGAAGAAACTCATCATCATGGAAGTGGCCAAGGACCATCCCTTCGTCCAGACGGAAATGCTCATGCCCATCCTGCCCCTCGTCCGCTGCGATAACGTCGACCAGGCTATCGAATGGGCGTATGAAGCCGAACACGGCAACCGCCACAGTGCCATGATGCATTCGACGAATGTTGCGAAATTGAGCAAGATGGCCAAGCTCATGGAAACGACGATTTTTGTCAAGAATGGCCCGTCTTATGCCGGCCTGGGCATTGGCGGCCAGGGCTACCCGACCTTTACCATTGCCGGTCCGACCGGCGAAGGCCTGACCAGTCCCAAGTCCTTCTGCCGTCTCCGTGAATGTGTCCTCAAGGATATGTTCAATATCCGCTAAGGGGAGGGATGGCTCATGGATATTTGTCAGATTGCGACGAAAGTCATCTCCGGAGAGCAGGCATTGGCCGCTTTCCGCGTCTATCGGACGGAACGGATCTTTATCTTGTGCGATAGCTTTTTGACCCAGTCCGGGGCCATCGACTTGCTGAGTCGGCAGATTGCCCCGACGAATCAGGTGCAGGTTTTTGATGATGTTGTGCCTGACCCGAATCTCAGCGGTGTCGCCCGGGCGATGGCTGCGGCTGTCGATTTCCAGCCGACGGTCCTCGTCGCCTTTGGCGGCGGCGCTGTCATCGATACGGCCAAGGGCCTCGTCTATTTTGCCAGTGGCGCCCATGCCTTTTCGCGGCCGCCGGTCTTCATCGTCATTCCCACGACGAGCGGGACCGGTTCGGAAATGACATCTTTTGCCGTCATCACCGATGCCGAAGAGAAACGGAAAATCGCTCTCATCGACGATGTCATGTATGCCGATGTGGCGATCTTGGATCCGCAGCTGACGGTTTCGGTTCCGCCGGCCATTACGGCCAATACGGGATTCGACGTCTTGACCCATGCGCTCGAAGCTTATGTTGCCAAAGGCGCGACAGACTTCACCGATGCCATGGCCTGCAAAGCAGTGGAATTGGCCTTGGAATACTTGCCCCGGTGCTATCATTACGGAGCTAACCTGAAAGCCCGGGAAGCCATGTCTAATGCTTCCAATATGGCCGGAGTCGCCTTTAATCTCGGTGGCTTAGGGATGGTCCACAGCATGGCCCATCAGCTGGGAGGCATGTACCATGTCCCGCATGGCTTAGCCTGTGCGTTGGCCCTGCCCGCCGGTATTGCCTATAACAGCCACGATGAAAAGGCGGCTGCTAAATACGCCGATTTGACGTATAAATTAGGTCTGGCGCCATGGTCTTTGCCGGTGCCCCAGGCGGTCTGCCTCCTTCAGGGCGTCCTCAGGGCCCTCATGTCCGATATGGCCATGCCTCAACGCATAGGCGAATTGCCGAAAGGACCGGATCGCAAGTCCTATGTACAGACTATCCCTGCCATGGCCGCCCACGCGATGGAAGACCGCTGTCTGCCAGGCAATCCGCGTCCTGTCGATGAAAGGACCTTTGAAGACCTCTTTGCATCACTTTATTAAAAAAGGCGCTGTCGCCATCTTCGATATCGCTACCATGACCTATCGCCTGATCGGTCCCGTCGTAGGCCAAGCCTTCCATGACGGACTGAAATTGAAAGGCTGAGCCTGAGAGTCATTATTGGGACTGGATTTTGTGTTGGTTGCTAGCAAGCCTTGTAAAGCAAGTATTTTGACAAACGCTTAAAATTTTGGTTAAATAAGAGTAACCTGTCGCGAGCCTAAATAGAATAAGGCTATTCGTGCACAAGACTACTATTAACTGCCGTGTAGGCAGCTTAGAAAAACAGAGACAGTCGCACAAAGGTTTATGCCATCATGCGGCTGTCCCTATTTCTTTATCGTTTGCAGAGAAAACCTTTAAAATGCCTTTGAATATGAAAGCTACCGGAAACAATGTTATTTGAAACGCGTCCAGAAAAACATCGTCGAATCGGATATCGTCACCGATTTCCCCTATAATTGGGCTGCGCCGGAAGAAGAAACGCCGGAACACTGCCTGCTGAAACAGGAGAAAAAAGAGCAGGTGTGGAAAGCCCTGAACAGATTGAATGAAACACAGCGGACGCTTATCGTCGCGCATTACATACACAACCAGACCTACGATTACATTTCGAAAAAATACGGCATCGAAAAAAGCAAAGTCCGCCGCATCATCAAGCGGGGACTGAATGTATTGCGATGTCTGCTGGAATAGAGAAATAAAGAAAAAAGTGCTGCCGCACAGAGCTTTGGCTTTGGGCGGCAGTTTTTTTGCTGTCATCAGATGAGAAGAGAACGGAAGATGAATGACAGGAATCTGGCAAAGATGGTATAATAATGAAAAAACGTGGAATGGTTTGGTGGTGATTGCATGGACACGAAAAAGTCATTGTTATCGGAAGAAGATATTAAACGTTGTTACATTACACCTGCTCTTGAACGCATCTGGCCAGCCTGTGATATCCGCATGGAAAAGCCGATTACCGACGGCCGCGTGAATATCCGGGGCAATATGGAAATGCGTGAGCGCCCGAAGTTTGCCGATTATGTGCTTTATACACATGCAGGCTATCCGTTGGCCATCGTAGAAGCGAAAGATAACAAGCATAATGTTTCTTTTGGAATACAGCAGGCTAAGACCTATGCCCAGATGATGGATATTCAATTTGCCTACAGCTCCAATGGCGACGCTTTTGCAGAATATGATTTCTTGACCGGCGTCGAACGTGAATTTCCGATAGATGAATTTCCTTCTAAGGAGATGTTGGCGGCAAGGCTCAAAGAGGAGGCCCATTTGACCCAGCAAGAAATCAAGGTCATTGAACAGCCTTTCTATGTGTCTGAAGATACGTATGCGCCGCGCTATTATCAGCAAGTCGCCGTCGACCGTGCCCTCGGTGCGATTGCCCGCGGGCAACAGCGCATCCTGCTCGTCATGGCAACGGGTACGGGCAAGACCTATACGGCTTTTCAGATTATCTATCGTCTGCGCAAAGCCGGGCTCAAAAAGAAAATACTCTATCTGGCGGACCGCAATATCCTTGTTGACCAGTCTATTCAGCAGGACTTCAGGCCCTTGGCTAATGTCATTCATAAAGTCAATTATGCCGCTGATGACCGGACGACTATTACGGCCTATGAAGTATATTTCTCCTTGTATCAGCAGCTTTTTGGAGAAAATGACGAAGAACGATTCCGCGAACTCTTTGACCCAGGCTTTTTTGACCTCATCGTCATCGACGAATGTCATCGCGGGTCTGCCAAGGCCGACGGCCGCTGGCGCCGAATCCTCGATTATTTCCAGGACGCGACGCAAATTGGCATGACGGCAACGCCAAAGGAAACGTCCTATGTATCGAATATTGATTATTTTGGCGAACCTGTATATACATATAGTTTGAAACAAGGCATTGACGACGGGTTTCTCGCCCCGTTCCGCGTCATCAACGTGCATCTGAACATTGGGGAAGGTTGGCGTCCGTGCAAGGGACAGCGGGATTTCTTTGGCAATGAGATTGAAGACCGCGTTTACAATAATACGGACTATGACTATCATATCGTTCTCGAAGACCGTATCCGTGAAGTAGCGGCTCACATTACCCAATACTTGCGGCAGACGGACCGCATGGCTAAGACCATCGTCTTCTGTGCCGACGAAGCAGCGGCAGAACGTATGCGCCAGGAACTCACCAAACAGAATGCGGACATGATGAAACAGTACCCGAATTATGTCGTGCGAATCACCGGCAGCGACACCTATGGCAAAAGCCAGCTCAGTTACTTTATTTCTGTTTCCTCGCCCGTACCGGTCATTGCGACGACGTCGCAGCTCCTTTCGACAGGTGTGGACTGTAAGATGGTCAAACTCATTGTCCTCGATGAAAACATTACCTCTATGACCATGTTCAAGCAGATTATCGGCCGGGGAACCCGCCTGCGCTATGACGAAGGTAAGCGGAGTTTTGTCATCATGGACTTCCGCGGTGTGACACGGCTCTTTGCGGATCCCGATTGGGATGGCCCCGTCATTGAAGACCCGGATTATGGAAAGGGTAAAGGGGGTACGACGACCGGGACGGGTGGCAGTGGTAACGGTGGTAATGGAGGAGGACCGAGTCCTAAGCCTTTTGTACGGGCTGACGGCTGTAAAGTCTATACCGTGCAGGAAACGGTTTCTGTTTATGATGCAGGCGGCAAACTCTTGAAGCAAGAAAATATCATCAACTATACGAAGGAAAACATTCTCGGCCAGTTCGGCGACCTCCATGCCTTTATCCAGCAGTGGAATTCGGCCAAAAAGAAACGGGCTATTGCCGATGCACTGGCCGTGCACGGTGTTGACCTGGATAAACTCAAACAGGCTATGAAGATGGATGATGTCGACGACTTTGACTTCATCTGTCACGTCGCATACGACCAAAAGCCACTCACGCGCCGCGAACGGGCCGAAGGTGTCAAGAAACGGGACTTTCTGAGCCGTTACAGCGGTGCAGCCCGTGAAGTTCTTGAGACACTGCTCGACAGCTATATGAATCTTGGCATCAAGAATATCGAACAGATGGATGTACTCAAGATGAAAGACTTCCAGAAATTTGGCAAACCGGCACGTATTGCCAAACTCTTCAACGGCAAACAGGGCTATGAAGAAGCTGTGCGTGCCCTCGAAAATGAACTCTATAAGGCAGGTTAAATAAAGATGGCAACTAATTTAAGCGGACTCGTAAAAAAACTCCAGGACATCATGCGCAGCGACCCCGGCATCAACGGTGATGCCCAACGTATCGAGCAGATCATCTGGGCGCTCTTCCTCAAGATTTACGATGCCAAGGAAGAAGACTGGGAAATGGACGAAGACGAGTATCATTCCGTTATCCCCGAAAAATACCGCTGGCAGAACTGGGCTCACGATGATGGCAAGGGGACTGTCCGCACAGGTGAAGAGCTGCTGGATTTCGTGACGGAACTCTTTACGGTTCTCAAGAATCTTCCCATTACCCCGGATATGCCGAAAAATAAAAAAATCGTCCGGACCATGTTCGAGGAAACGAACCAATACATGAAAGACGGCGTACTATTACGGCAAGTCATCAACGTCATCGACGGTATCGACTTGGAAAGCTATGAAAACATGCATGCCCTGGGGGACATTTATGAAACCATTCTCCGGGAATTGCAATCGGCCGGCCGGGCTGGCGAATTCTATACGCCACGGGCGGTAACCGACTTTATGGCGGAACGTATCGAACCGCATCTCGGCGAGGTCATGGCAGATTTTGCCTGCGGCACAGGGGGCTTCCTGGTCAGCTGGCTGCGGGAGCTGGAAAAGCAGATCAAGACGCCAAAGGACCGCGAACTTTGGAATGATTCGGTCTATGGCATCGAAAAGAAGCAGTTCCCTTATATGCTGGCTATTACTAATCTCCTGCTCCACGACATCGACAATCCCAATATCGACCATGGTAACAGCCTGCTCCACGACGTCCTCGACTATACGGAAAAGGATAAATTCGATAAAATTCTCATGAATCCGCCTTATGGCGGCAGTGAAAAGAAAGACGTCATGAGCCATTTCCCTGATGACCTTGCCGATAGTGAAACGGCGGACCTCTTCATGAGTGTCATCCTGTACCGTCTCAAGCAAGGGGGACGCGCTGCTGTCGTCCTGCCCGATGGCTTCCTTTTCGGCACAGATAATACGAAAGTCAATATCAAAAAGAAACTCATGGTCGAATGTGACCTGCATACCATCATCCGCCTGCCCGGCAGTGTTTTTGCACCCTACACTAGCATTACGACGAATATCTTGTTCTTTGACCGCACGCATCCGACGGAAAAGACCTGGCTCTATCGGCTGGATATGCCCGAAGGCTACAAGCACTTCAGTAAGACCAAGCCCATGCGGCTGGAACACTTTGAACCTGTACGGGAATGGTGGGACGACCGCCGGGAAATCATAGAAGGCGACTTCCCCAAGGCCAAGTGCTATACGGCTGAAGAAATTGCCGACAATGGCTATAACCTCGACCTCTGTGGTTTTCCCCATGAAGAGGAAGAAATCCTGGAACCGATGGAACTCATCCAACAGTATCAGACCCGGCGGGCAGCCCTGAATCAGCAGATTGATGCCATCCTCGCCCGCATTACGGCAAAATTGGAGGAAAACGAATGAACGCACAAGACTTAAAAAACAACATCCTCCAGCGCGCTATTGAAGGCAAACTCGTGCCGCAGCGAGCCGAAGAAGGTACGGCCAGAGACTTGCTGGCAGAAATACGTGCCGAAAAAGAAAAACTCATTAGAGAAAAGAAAATCAAGAAGACCAAGCCCTTGCCAGAAATAAGCGACGACGAAAGGCCCTTTGAGATACCCGAAAGCTGGGAATGGGTGAGGTTTGAAGATATATTTGAGATAGCGAGAGGGGGGTCGCCACGGCCTATAAAGCAATTTTTGACACAGTCACATGATGGCATAAATTGGATAAAGATAGGCGATACTGAGATTGGAGATAAATATATCGTAAGTACAAAAGAAAAAATTATTCCTAAAGGCCTATCGAAATCAAGGCTCGTAGAAGTAGGAGATTTGCTGCTTACTAACTCAATGAGTTATGGTCGCCCTTATATTCTTAAAACTCGTGGCGCTATACATGATGGATGGTTAGTTCTTAGCCCTTACTTTGAAAAAATCAATAAAGAGTTTTTTTATTATATTATTTCAAGCCCATATGTACATAATCAATTTGCTAGAACTGTATCGGGAGCTGTTGTAAAAAATCTTAATAAAGATAAGGTAAAGAAAATTTTTATCCCTCTGCCTCCACTGGTAGAGCAGTACCGCATCGTAGCCCGAATAGAAGAACTGCAGCCCGATATCGATGCTTATGACAAAGCACACACTGAGCTGCGCACTATCGAACAGCGTTTCCCTGATGATATGAAAAAAAGCCTCCTCCAGTACGCCATTGAAGGAAAACTCGTGCCGCAGCGAGCCGAAGAAGGTACGGCCAGAGACTTGCTGGCAGAAATACGTGCCGAAAAAGAAAAGCTCATCAAAGCAAAGAAAATCAAGAAGACTAAGCCACTGCCAGAAATAACGGATGATGAAAAGCCCTTTGAGATACCCGATAGCTGGGAGTGGGTGCGATTAGAAGAAATAGGTAGTGTTATTGGTGGGGGTACTCCTAAAACTAAAATTATTGAATATTGGGATGGAACTATTCCTTGGATTACACCTGCTGATATGAAATTTATTGGGAAATATGCAAAAGGAGGGAAGCGAAATATTTCTTCGCTTGGTTTGCAAAAATCATCAGCTCAGTTAATGCCCAAAGGGACTGTTTTGTTTTCAAGTCGAGCTCCCATTGGTTATATAGCGATAGCCGATAATGATATTAGTACAAATCAAGGGTTTAAATCAATCGTTCCCTTTGACATGAGATGTAACGAATATATATATTATTGTTTACAGGCACGTCTTAATGACATAAAACATCGTGCATCTGGGACTACCTTTAAAGAAATCTCTGGAGCAGAATTTGGAAAGACCATGATTCCGTTCCCTCCTCTTGCCGAGCAGCACCGCATCGTAGCCAGAATCGAAGAGCTGTTGCCGCTTTGCCGACAATTAGCCGGTGAAACAGAATAGGCCGCTGGAAAAGGGGAATTAATAACAATCAAAAATAAATACAAAGTGGTAGAGTAAGGAAAAAATGCAGTGATGTATTATGCTACCTTAGCTACGAGGATAGAGTTTCGTATCTCGTTAAGCCGATTCTTGAAGTGATTCAGGAAGCTGATGACCAACTGGAACGTTCTGAAATTCGAGATGCGTCGAGCTCGTGGCCTTGTTGAAAGAAATAATTTGTACAAAATCAGTAAGAAAAAAAGAAAGGACCAGTGATAGAAGATGAAGACAAATGATAGACAGCTTATCGAACTTATGAAAGAGGTGGACAGTGGCGCTGCCCAGCTTCCTGATTTTCAGCGAGGCTGGGTATGGGATGATGGCCGTATTCGATCACTAATCTTGAGCGTCATTCACAATTTTCCTGTTGGTGCGGCAATGTTCCTTGAGTATGGGAATGCGAGCATTCGATTCCAACACAAACCGATTGAAGGTTCGCCGGTGGATCCAGCTACTGTACCAGATGAACTGATTCTTGACGGTCAGCAGCGTCTGACGTCTCTTTATAATGCGCTTTACAGTAGAAATCCTGTACATACGAGAACTGATAAAGGAAAAGATATCGAACGATACTATTATTTAGATATTGAGAAGGCACTCGATCCAAAGGCCAATAATGAAGAAGTTGTGATTTCTGTACCTGCGAGTAAGAAAATCACATCTGATTTTGGCAGGAAAGTCGATATAGATCTTTCTACAAGAGAGCAGGAATTTGAACTCAAGATGTTTCCGCTGAATATCATACTGGATACATCGGAAGAACAGAATTGGCAGAACGAGTATTATAAACATTACACTTATGATGTCGGGGTGATTAAGCAGTTTACAGAGTTGTTCTCAAAAGTCATCAATCCGACGCAGCAGTACCAAATGCCGGTCATTCTTCTTGATAAAACTACCCCGAAAGAAGCAGTATGTCAGGTTTTTGAGAATGTAAATACGGGAGGTGTTTCGCTGACTGTATTTGAACTTGTTACAGCCATCTTTGCAATGGATGACTTCCAGCTTAGACAAGATTGGGAAGATAGAAGGAAAAGGTATTTTTCCGGTGATCTGTTGTCAAAGGTAACAGCTACTGATTTTCTGACAGCATTGACTTTACTTTCATCGTTTAAAGCAGGGGGGACGGTCAGCTGCAAAAAGAAGGATGTGCTTAATCTGACACTCAACGCATACAAAAAATATGCTGACAGCTTATGCGAGGGTTTCTTGCTTGCTGAGAAGTTACTGAAGGAAGAACGGATTTTTTCAAGCTATGACCTGCCGTATAGTACCCAGCTAATACCTCTCTCGGCTGTTTGCACGGCTCTTATGGATGGTAACAGAATCTACACAACTTCTGTTAGATACAAGGTCAAACAGTGGTATTGGTGCGGTGTATTTGGTGAACTGTATGGTTCGGCGAACGAAACCAGATACGCGAACGATATTGTTCAGGTCGTGAATTGGATTAACAATAACGGAAACCTGCCAAAGACCGTGACTGATTTCTACTTCAACCCGATGCGCCTGCTCGGAATGCAGTCCCGCCAGTCTGCTGCTTACAAAGGGGTGATGGCGCTTATCTTGAAAAACCATGCCAAGGATTTCATTTCTGGTATGGAGATGGATTTCTCAACATTTTCAAATGAAAAAATCGACATTCATCATATATTCCCGAGAGATTACTGTACTAAGAACGGCTACGACAAACTCAAATGGAATAGCGTTGTGAACAAGACACCGCTCTCTGCAAGAAGCAATCGTGAAATTGGAGGCAATGCTCCTTCTGCCTATCTTAAACGACTCGAGAAGAAAGGCTCGGTATCGTCTGCTGATCTTGACAAATATGTAGAATCTCATTGGATTGATCATAACTTGCTCCGTGCGGATGATTTCCAAAACTTCATTATCGACCGGGCAAAAAAGCTCTTGGCCGCCATCGAGAAGGCAACAGGAAGAACCATTTCGGGCAAAGATTCTGATGAAGTAAAGCAGGCTTTTGGAGCAGCATTGAATTAAAACATTCAGATAATAAATTCATACTATGTTATAATGAATATGTGAGGTGATACGTATGAATAGAGATGGTTTTTGGGATTAGGAAGATGAAATTGATGTTCTCCATGAATTAGGGAAAGAGGATTGGTAGCATTGGGTAAAAAACTTTCTTTAGCAGCTGAAGTGGCTGAAAAATATCACGCTGGTATGACTGATAAGGCGGGAAAACCTTATATGTGCCATTTAACGTCGGTTTCTAACGCTGTACTGCCTTTGGGAGAAGACTATGCTGTAGTCGGTATGTTGCATGATACCTTAGAGGATACGGAGATGACGAAGGAAACTCTTTCTTCATTGTTCGGAAAAGAGGTAGCCGATGCCGTTTCTCTTTTGACTCATGATGATAAGGTACCCTATCTGGACTATGTACGGGGAGTTAAAAAATCTGGTAATCCGTTAGCGATTGCTGTCAAGAAGGCTGATTTAAGAAATAATATGGATTTAACCCGTCTGCCGAACGTAACAGACAAGGATTTGAAACGGGTGGAAAAGTATAAAAAAGCCTATGCGATTCTGACAGGGGATGAAGTCTGATAATGACCGTAGAAGATATAAAAAGAGCGGATATAGAATCTCTGGAAGAGTGGTTTGAAGATGGCACCTGGAAAAGTTTTCCTGAATATGCTCAAAGAGAATTACTAGCCAGAATATCTGATTATAGGGTACGTAATTCGGGTGAATGGGATACTCCTATTGAAGAAGTGTTTAAAACGCCCAAGGTTCAGAAGATGATCAGGGAAGGCTTTTTTGATGACATGGAAGAATACTTGATAGACCCTAAAGAATAAACTGCAAATATGACCGGTCATCCTTGTCGGCCATTCTAAATCTTCAAATCCGCTTCTGCATAGAGTGCCGCATAGCCAGCCAGGGCAATGCGGCACTTTGTTACGCTGGTCATGTATTTTGCAGAAAATCTACCGACTGCTATCACGGCAAGAAACATGGTATAATGAAAGAAAAATGTCAGAAAGAAGTGGAATCTATGATTAAACGTTGTAATCATGACTGTGATTTTTCTTGTCAGCAGTCAGAAGATCAGAAGATGCGTGTCATTGTTGAAGAGCATGAGAAATTGTCACCGAATCTTATTTTTGAAATCATCCGCCACGATGGCGAGATGGAATTGGAACGGCCGGCCTGGCCTTTGATTTTGTCAGCCTTGGCGGCAGGCTTGATGATTTCGTTTTCGTTTTATTTCCGCTCTATCATCCATGTCTATGTCGGCCAGGCTCCCTGGACGGGGGCGATTACGGGCTTCGGCTATACGACGGGGTTCTTGATTGTCATCCTCGGGCGATTGCAGCTTTTTACGGAAAATACGATTACGACGGTCATTCCTGTCTTCCGCGTACCTTGCTGGGAAAATTTTCGGAAACTCCTGCGCTTGTGGGGCATCGTCTTCGGCGCCAATATCGTCGGTACAGCCATTGCGGCGCTTTTCATGTCCAGCCCGGTCTTTACGACGCCGGAAATTACGCAGTGCCTCCTGACCGTGTCGCATCACATCATGGCGCCGGACGCGATGGACAACATCATGCGCGGCATCCCGGCGGGTATGCTCATCGCCGCTATTGTCTGGATCATGCCTATGTCGCGGAGCTTCGCTTTCTTTACAATCTTGACCTTTACCTATTTCATCTCCATCGGCAACTTTGCCCATGTCGTCGTCGGCTCTTGTGAAGCCGCCTATGACGTTCTCATGGGTGGCTCTGATTTGTACGATTATTTCTTCCGCTTCCTCCTGCCGACAGGCCTGGGCAATATCATCGGCGGCACTGGTGTCTTTACGCTCCTCGTGTCAGCCCAGGTCCGCAGTGAAAATGGGAAGCAGCTCGATTGAGGAACTGACATGAAATCTGTCGTTTCAGTACTCAAAGAGAATCTGGTACTTGTCCTGGCGGTAATGGCGGCATCGGTGTCGATGCTGGCCGTACCGCCTTCGGCGTCCTATGCCGGGTATATCAATGTGCCTGTACTGGCTATTTTGTTCTGTCTTATGGTCGTCATCGGCGGCTTGCGGGAAAGCGGTGTCTTTGCGGCCGTGCTGGCGCGTCTCTTGCTCCGACTGGGGACGATGCGCCAACTGGCGGCGGTCCTGGTCTTTGCCTGTTTTTTTGTCAGTATGTGGGTGACCAACGATGTGGCGCTCTTGACCTTTGTGCCTTTTTCCCTGATGGCCCTGCCGAAAGTGACTAGTGAGAAACAAATGGCGCTTGTCATCGTCCTCCAGACGCTGGCGGCCAATCTGGGCAGTATGTGTACGCCCGTAGGCAATCCGCAGAACTTGTATCTTTATTTTTACTATGCCATGGATCTGTCCTCGTTTCTGCTGTTGCTCCTGCCCTATACCCTGGTATCCTTCCTGTTGCTGGCGCTGTCCCTGTTCCGCTTGCCGGGAACGCCGATTCCCATTTCCGTGCGGCTGGCGGCCCGGCGTACACGGAATCTGCCTGTATTGGCTCCGTCGCGGCAGCTCTGGATTTTGGGCGGGATGTTTTTCCTTTCCCTGCTCGCTGTGGCACATGTGTTCGACTATCGTCTGGCCCTGGCCTTGGTCGTGGTCATCACGGCCCTGACGCGGCCCCAGTATTTCCGTTACGCCGATTACCGGCTTTTGGGCACTTTTGTGGCCTTTTTCATCCTCGTAGGCAATCTGAGCCAGCTGTCTGGCTTTAGGGACCTGTTGACGGGATATCTGGACGGTCATGAGTTCCTCATGGCCCTTTTGGCAAGCCAGGTCATCAGCAATGTGCCGGCCGCCGTTCTCCTGTCGGGGTTTACTGATGATGCGGCGGCTTTGCTGTTGGGAACCGATATCGGAGGCCTGGGGACGCTGGTCGCCTCCATGGCCAGTCTCATTTCCTATGGCATGTACGTCCGGACCTGTCCCCGGCAGCAGGTAGGGTATCTGAAACTATTCACCCAGCTCAACCTGGCCTACCTGCTGGTACTGGTCCTGATTGCCTGGCTCTGTCATCAGCTGGGGGTATGACGGGTGCTGGCGAATCGTATTGACGGAAAGGGCAGAATATGTTAGAATGATGCTAATTTCATAGGAACACCGCTTCTGTCACCGGACAGGAGAAATGAGGTGTCTGGGAGTTGTCGTAGGTACGGCATGATTACATGCTATAAGACAATTCCTGGACACCTCTGTTTTTTTAGGAGGGATTATCATGATTCAAATGCATATGCAGCAGGGGCTTTCACAGGATGCTCGGATTATCCGGCAGGAGGTATTTGTAGAAGAACAAGGATTTCACCATGAGTTTGATGAAATCGACTCAAGGGCCTGGCATCTGGTATTATACGAAAATGGGCAGGCCGCTGGCTGTTGCCGTCTCTTTTCATCCGATCAGCCGGAAGTGTATATATTGGGCCGGCTGGCTGTGCGGAAGTCCTGCCGGGGCAGGCAGTACGGGGAGTGGCTGGTACGGGAAGCGGAAGCCTGGTTGCGCGGCCGCCAGGTGAAACGGCTGGCTCTGTCAGCTCAGGTCCGGGTACGTCCTTTTTATGAAAAATTGGGATTTACCGCATCGGGTGACGAATATCTGGATGAGTATTGTCCTCACATCCATATGGAAAAGGAGCTGGGAAAATGAGTCTGACCTACTGGATTCCCTTTTTCATTGTCGTCCTTGGTAACATAGGCTATCATATGGTAGCCAAGGCGACGCCGACAGCAGCCCCGCCTTTCCTGGCCCTCAGCGTGACTTATCTAGTCAGTTTTCTCCTGTGTGCCGCAGCTTACGTGGTGACAGGCACTTCGCTGCGGCAGGACCTGCCGGCCTTGAACTGGGCGAGTGCTGCCTGGGGACTGACGCTGGTCGCCGTCGAATTTGGCTACATCCTATTATACCGGGCTGGCTGGAAAATCAGTATGGCCTCCCTCCTGGCTAATGTCAGCGTGGCGCTCCTTTTGGCAGGCATCGGCGTCCTGCTGTATAAAGACGTCCTGCTGCCCCGGCAGATCATCGGCATCATCCTGTGCCTGGCCGGCGTCTTTTTCCTGCGACCCTAAAAAGATAGAACTAGGACATGTTAATCCTTTGCTTGGAGACAATACGGTGGAATGACAGGAATCCGAAAAAGATGGTATAATGAAATAACTTGGTCGCTGACCGACTAAGATAGCGATATAAACCAGTTTTTCATGGGTGCCAAGGTCTTGTGTATAATAGAGAGAAAAAGCTTTACAAGGAGTATTGGATGGTATGCAAAATGTATCTGTATTAGCTTGGATTGGGGTATATATTGTATTTTGGTTTGCCTTTTCGATGTACAATGGAATCAGCCGATTACATAGCAGTGCAACTGTTTCAGCCGATGAATCCTATGAAGCAGAATACGATGATGAGGAATATGAAGACGAGTCGGATGATGAACGGGTTGAACGGCTGATATCGTGCATTGAGAAGGCAGAAGTTGTCGTCAGCCCCCGGACGATAGCCAAAATAATTTTGTTGGTACCCATTTTTCTCTTTCTTATTGATGGATTTGGTTATCTTATTGCTTATGGGGTATTGAACAGCCAGATTTCCATCATTCAAAGAGGCATTTTGATAGCCTTGGCAGGCTTTTCACTCGTTGCGTCTTGCCGTTTCTATATAGAAACACGGGCCATAGCCAGAATTATTTTAGAAAATGAAGATTACAACGTCATGAAGGTAAAAATTATTGAGGAAGAAGACCGACAAACGGAACCAGCCTGGTGGCCCCTTATCCGTTATGCAGGTCCCTGTGTGGTGTCGGCCTATACGCTAGTAAAAATCATTATGAATTAATCGAGGAAAATGCCATCGCCATTCCTGAATACGCCGGACAAGTCTAAATATAAGGAAAAATCACCTGCTTCAAGGGGGCTTGATGCTACCCTTTGAAACAGGTGATTTTTATATAGAGATTTTTTTGCTTGCAATTAAGCTTAGCAGTCTGCGAGAAGGAAGAAGGTTTAATGTCAATTCTTCTTTTGTATCTAGGAAGATGCTTGATCTGGGTATCTAAAATAGCGTCATTCAGCGATTTAGACAACAACTCAAATGTTTTACTTATGGAGAATACCTCACTTATAAATTTGATTCCAAGATATCAATTTGCTTTTTTATTTCAAGGGCAAAGTGCATTTTTTTCATTTTTCCCTATTTAATAGGATAACTATGTGGGAATAGCAGGAAATTAGTATGAGAAATAGCTGAAATAGAGCCAAAATGGGCTGGGAGTACTCCATCATTTTTTTGATAAATTGAGGCATTGAAAAGGAATTTCGCTTTTTTTCTCGAATTTATATAATATGTCACAATTTTATAATCTTAATAAGGAAGAGGCGAAATAAATGAAGTTAAAAAAGAGTACAATTATTGGCCTATGTATTTGTAGTATTTTTTCATTATTAATACCCGGGGTGATTGCTGCTAATAGCGAAAAAATGGATTCATCTACTGTAGCCTCAACAAATGAGTATGGTACATTTAAAAAATTTATGCCGTCTATCCTAAAAGAAGAAACCTTGAAAGTATCTACGATTCCCAAGGGTGAGGCCTATATTCCTAAAGATACGGTCATCAATGTTGAATTAATATCAGCAATTTCTTCTAAGACGAGCCATAAAGGAGATATTGTCCCTTTAAAAACTTCTTCTAACCTTGTGATTAATGATGTAGTGGTCATTCCAGCTGGAACAAAAGTTAATGGAGTGATTACTGTTGCACGCAAAAATGGGATGTTTGGCCGATCTGGAAAATTAGAATTTACGATTAATGAAGTTAAGACCTTAAATAATGTACGGGTGCCACTTCAATATACAGGAAAGAAAAAAGCAGGAGATGATGGGGGAGCTGTCGCTGTTGCTGCTGTGGTAACTGTTGTTGGAGGTCTATTTATGAAGGGAAAAAATGTTGATTTTCCAGCAGGTACGCAATTTGAAGCAACTGTTCCATCTGATACAGATTTGAATGTGACATTGAAAGATTTAAAGGATTCAATGGATGCAGCCCAGCCTAATAGTGTCATTATTAAGCTAAAGTGAAGAATCTATTAAATCAAGATGTCAAAATTTTTTTTACTAAGAAAAGCTCAGTTAGGAGAGAATTTCTATGATACGAAAATTAATGGCAATATTTTATTTCCTTGCGATAAATATTTCGTGTGTGTATGCTAATGATATAGGCGTTGATAATTATCAGTATGAATGTCGGATTGGTCCTATAGGTGTACACGATACTTTTGATATGAATCAATTAAATATGTTATTTGGGCATATAACTCAACCTGTACAGCAACATAAATTTGGAATAAATAATAGTATTCGGCTGATGGATTTATATTTTGATTCAGCGCGTGTTTGTGTGCTGAATGATTATTTGGCGACAATTAGTGTTACGAGTAATTATGCCAAAGATGGTGAGGCTTTAGGGACTCCCAGAGGAATTGTTGTTGGTCATGATTTAGATACAATGTTTCGCTTGTATGGAACCCCTTTTAATACCTGGAAGGATAATGGACTCATCATGTATTCTTACGGAACTTATTCGTATGGTATAACGTTTGGAGTTAATCCCTCCACTAATATTGTTGAGAGTATTGGTGTTTTTATTCCTACTTGTTGAAAGTAGAATTTTATTGATTTATGACAGGAAATTTGCTTATTATGCTAGTAAAAGGAGGGGATACCATGATTCGTAAGATTGTTTTTTCTTTAATCTGTTTGATTTTTAGCGGGATGAGTGTTTTTGCGACGCATATTATTATGACCGACCATGCTCTTTTGACGGTTCCGAAATCAGCGGATTTATCGGCTCATGTCGATTTCCATGAAGGGAAGCGGCTGGTCCGGTTTGCCGGCGGAAAAATGTATGGTGGTGACGCAGTGCGGTTTATGTGTATCAAGAAGGGCAATACCTGGAAACCGGACAAGGTGTGGTGGTCTAATTCGGCTCAGGGATGGGCGTACTAAATGAAAGACTATGTAAAAACGTTGAAGAAAGAACATATATTTCAAAGCATGTCACGAAAAGACAACTGTCTGGATAAAAGTGTAGCAGCAATATCGCTACTACACTTTGGTCTAACTTATTGGGGGCACTACATCAAAAAGCGCTGTCTTCGTGCGACAGCGCTTTTTGATTACGAATGTTATTAACCTAATGTTTCGATAAAAGCCTTGACGACTTCCGGATCAAAGAGCAGGCCCGACGCGCTGAAGAGTTCGCGGACGGCCTGTTTTTTTGTCTTGGCCCAGAATTCCGCCGACGGATTGATGATCATGTCGTAGTAATCGGCGACGGCGATGATGCGTGCTCCCAAGGGGATGTTGGCGCCGCGCAGGTGTTTGGGGAAGCCCGATCCGTCCCAGTGTTCGTGGTGATAGCGGATGTAAGGCACGATGTCCTGGCAGCAGGGGATGTTTTCCAGCATGTTGCCGCCGCCTGCGGCGTGGCGCTTGTACTGAGCCTTTTCCGAGCGGTTGAGGTAGGGCATCTTGGCTAGCAGGGTATTGGACACGAAAAGCAGACCGACGTCATGCAGGAGGGCTGCATATTTGACCTGTTCGATTTCACTCTTGGGCAGCGTCAATTTGGCAGCGACGCTGACGCTATAGTTGGCGACCTGTAAGGAATGCATATACAAGCGCTGGCTCTTCAACTGTATGAAATTGAGCAATTCCGCTGTAATGGCGTCGAGGGACGTCATTTCTTCCCGGGCAATGCCCGCAGCTTGTTTCAGGGATACCATATACATGACCAACAAACCCTTTCGTCTGCAAACGTGTTACTTGTTCGTCGTCCGATGCGACCGGCGTACCTTCTGGGGATGACGGAGGATGTTGAACATCTTCACACTCGTCTTCTTGATACGGGCGCCGGTATTCTTCATGCGCCGTGCTGTAGTGATCTTGGACTTGCGTTTCGGGCGCATGTCGCGGATGGAGCCGAAATCGCCGCGGCGGATACTCGTCGCCTTGATGCGGTCTGAGCGCAGGTTTACTTTCAAGGCACTCATGATCTGGCTCGTCTTGAGATCGATATTAAAACTGTAGATGTCCACTGCCACGTAGGACAGGGTCGGATAGGCGTGAATACAAATATGGGCGTTGCCGGAAACGGCAATGCATGTCAGTTCGTCGTCGATATGGAAGAAGGTAATCCCTTCGACAGGCGCGTCGACGAGGTCGAAAGCACGCTCTACCAAGGGCTGCAAGTCTTCGGCTTCCGTAAAGGTCGCTTTGCAGTTATAAAAATCGATGAGTACATGTTTTCCTAATGTGTTGTTCATAATCTCCACCCGTTACTTAGTTACAGCTTATTATATACTGTTTTCGGGCCGATGTAAACAGAAAAAAAGACCCGTTCCCGATGTTTTTTTTACATCAGGAACGAGTCCTTTGTGCGCCAGTCACTAGCCACGAGCCACTAGCCACGAGCCACTAGCTCATGCGGCATGGACACGCATGGGCGTGAAGGTGAAGTTGTTGCCATCGTAGCCGATGGTGACCGTATCGCCTTCGCGGATGGTACCGGCGATGATGTCGCGGCTCAGGGCCGTTTCGACGGTATGCGTGATCAGGCGGCGCAGCGGACGGGCACCGAACTGCGGGTCGAACCCTTTGTCTGCCAATTCCTGTAAGGCTTCGTCGGTCCAGGTGAGGTGGATCTTGACCTGTTTTTCCAGACGCTTGCCGAGGCGTTCCAAGAGGATAGCGGCGATGTTGCGTACCTGGTCTTTCTGGAGCGCTTTGAAGACGACGATGTCGTCAACACGGTTGAGAAATTCCGGACGGAAGTACTGTTTGAGCAGTTCGCGGACTTTCGCATTGGCTTCGTCGTAGTCCTTCGATTCGAGGATTTCGTGAGAGCCGAGGTTACTGGTCATGATGATGATGGTGTTCTTGAAGTTGACCACACGGCCTTTGCCATCGGTCAGGCGGCCATCGTCGAGGATCTGCAACAGGACGTTGAAGATATCCGGATGGGCCTTTTCGATTTCATCGAGGAGGATGACGCTGTACGGACGACGGCGGACGGCTTCCGTGAGCTGGCCCCCTTCATCATAGCCGACATATCCCGGAGGAGCCCCGATCAGACGGGATACGGTATGCTTTTCCATGTATTCCGACATATCGATGCGGATGATGTTGCGTTCGTCATCGAAGAGGGCTTCTGCCAGGGTCTTGGCCAGTTCGGTCTTGCCGACACCGGTCGGGCCGAGGAAGATGAAGGAACCAATCGGACGGTTCGGGTCCTTGATGCCGGCACGGGCGCGGATGATGGCGTCGCTGACGACGCGGACGGCATCGTCCTGGCCGACGACCCGTTTATGCAGCGTTTCGTCGAGGTGCAGGAGTTTTTCCCGTTCGCCGGTCATCATCTTAGTGACCGGGATGCCGGTCCAGCGGCTGACGACCTGGGCGATATCTTCTTCGCCGACTTCTTCTTTGAGGAGCTGCGAATCCTGGTGTTCCGCCAGATAAGCTTCCTGTTCTTTCAACTGTTTCTGCAGTTCCGGCAGTTTGCCGTACTTCAGTTCCGAAGCTTTGGCCAGATCGTAGTTGCGTTCGGCCTGGGCCATGTCGCTCTTGACGGCGTCGATTTCTTTCTTCAAGCCTTGGGTGCGCAGGATGGACTGTTTTTCTTTATCCCACTGGGCTTTGAGCTTGCTTTCTTTTTCTTTCAGTTCGTTCTTCGTTTCCGTGATCTTAGCCAGCCGTTCTTTGGAAGCGTCGTCCGTTTCTTTGTTCAGGGACTGTTCTTCGATTTCCAGCTGCATGATCTTATGGCGCAGTTCGTCAATCGGCGTCGGCATGGATTCGATTTCCGTACGCAGTTTAGCGGCGGCTTCGTCGACGAGGTCGATGGCCTTATCCGGCAGGAAGCGGTCGGAAATGTAGCGGTCCGACAAGACGGCAGCAGCGACCAAAGCTTTATCACGGATGCGGACGCCATGATGGACTTCGTAACGTTCTTTCAAGCCACGGAGAATGGTGATCGTGTCTTCGACCGACGGCTGGTCAACCATGACCGGCTGGAAACGACGTTCCAAAGCGGCATCTTTTTCGATGTACTTCTGGTATTCATTGAGGGTCGTAGCGCCGATGCAGCGCAGGTCACCACGGGCCAGCATCGGTTTCAGGATGTTGCCGGCATCCATGGAACCTTCCGAAGCGCCAGCGCCGACGACGGTGTGGATTTCATCGATGAAGAGGAGAATCTGGCCGTCGGATTTGGCGATTTCATTGAGGACCGATTTGAGTCGTTCTTCAAATTCGCCACGGTATTTGGCACCGGCGATGAGGGAGCCCATATCGAGGGAGTAGAGGGTCTTGTTTTTCAGCGATTCCGGAACGTCGCCGCTGACGATACGGCGGGCCAGCCCTTCGACGATAGCCGTCTTGCCGACGCCAGGTTCACCGATGAGGACCGGGTTGTTCTTACGACGGCGGGACAGGATTTCGATGGTACGGCGGATTTCATCATCACGGCCGATGACCGGATCCAGTTTGTTCTGGCGGGCAGCGGCGGTCAGATCGCGGCCGTATTTTTCCAGGGCCTTGTAGTTTTCTTCGGGGGTATCACTGTTGACGTTAGCCTTACGGTTAGCCTTGATGGTACTCATGATCTTGTCCTGGGTCAATCCGAATTCACGGCATAACTGCTGGACTTCGTCGTCGCTTTCGCTGACGATGCCCATGAGGATGTGTTCGGTACTGATATATTCATCGTGCATAGAGTCGGCTAACTGCTGGGCTTTGCCGATGACACGGACCATTTCCGTCGACATGGACAACTGGCTGGAGCCCTTGACGGACGGAATCTTCTTCAGTAACTGTTCCAAGCGGGCCTGGAGCATGGGGACGTCGGTATGACATTCCGAGAAAATCGTGTTGAGCAGGCCTTCCGGTTCTTTCGTCAAGCCCATGAGCATATGGACCGATGAGAGTTCCTGGTTATAATGGAGCGCGGCGATCTGCTGGGCAGACTGGAAGGCTTCGATGACCTTTTGCGTATATTTTTCGTTTCCCATAATTAAGACCTCCTTACTTATGGTGGAAGTAATCATTCTTAGGAGCTTTCCTCAAGCTCTAGTATCATTATACCGTTAAAAGTCAAAAAGTCAATAGGTCAAAAGAAGAAAAGTCAAAAATATATTTGACAAAGGAAGGGGCCTTTCGCTACACTTAATCTGTCAGGAAGGAGACGCACTTATGGATGAAAAAGAACGGAAAGCGTTTGAAGGCGACGCCTTTGCCCAATGCGCTATGGGCGACGATTATTTCTTTGAAGCTTTCGATGCCGATATAGAATGTAAAGATGTTTTATATAAGAAGGCCCTGTACTGGTACCACCGGGCTGCCCGGAAAGGACACGCGGCCAGTCAGTATAACCTGGCCTATCAGTATGAACACGGACTGGGGACGGATGCCGACATGGAACAGGCCGTGTACTGGTACCGCCGGGCGGCCAATCAGGGGTATGGCACGGCCGAAAACAACCTGGGCCATCTCTACGAAACGGGGAACGGCCTGCCCCAGGATTATGAACTGGCTTTGCACTGGTACGGCCGGGCTGCCCGCCATGATGACGCCGACGGCCAGTGCAATACGGCCATCATGTACCAGTTCGGCTATGCCGGCCCGCGGGATTATGACAAGGCCGCCTACTGGTATGCCCCGGCGGCCAAAAAGGGCAATGCCATTGCCCAGAACAACCTGGGATACCTTTACGAAACGGGCCGCGGTGTCCCGCAGGACTGGGAACTGGCAGCCCACTGGTACTATGAGGCCGCCATGGCCGGAGACGGGCCGGCCCAGAATAACCTGGGCGTACTCTACCGCGACGGTCACGGCGTCCGCCACGACCTTTGCCAGGCCGTCTATTGGTTCGCCCGGTCGGCGGCTTCCGGGTACAAGGAAGGCATGAAGAATTATGCCCATGCCCTGGAAAAAGGCGAAGGCGTAGAAAAAGACACGGTCGAAGCGGCCTGTTGGCGGCAGAAGGGAAAGGAATAGAAGTGATATTTTACTAATCAACATTACAGAAATATAATATTGACTATCCAGGCTAAAGGGAGTATACTGAAGATATCAAAAACGAATTGTAAAATTCACAAAATTGCAGGGAAAGGGGCATGAAGATGGGAAACTATATTGGGCATACTAGCGAAGAGGGACGACAGCAACTGCTGATAGACCATTTGAAAGGGACCAGCCTTTTGGCCGAACGATTTGCCAGTGTGTTTGATGCGCCCGAATGGGGAAGGATGGCTGGGTTATATCATGACATCGGGAAATATAGTGCGGCTTTCCAGCGACGGATCCTGGAAGATGGGCCGCGGGTCGATCATTCTACAGCCGGTGCCTTGCTGATGAAGAAAATAAAGAATGTACCTTTGGCTCTCTGTATTGCCAGCCATCACAGCGGTCTCCTCAATATGGGAACGAAATTCTCGGACGTTACTGACGGTACCCTGATGGGGCGGCTGAAAAAAGAATTGAAGGGCAAACTGGACTATTCGGCTTATCGCCAGGAACTGCCTGAACCCGTACCGATTCGCAAGGCGCCGGCCTTTTTATACGGAAAAGACCAGTTCTATTATTCCTTCTTCATCCGCATGCTTTTTTCCTGTTTAGTCGATGCCGATTTTTTGGATACGGAGCGATTCGTAAACGATGGCAAAGTGCAGCGCGGCGGATTCGCGACGATGCAGGAACTTCACGATTTATTTTTCGCGTATTATGCAACTTTTGGAAAACCCACTACGCCTATCAATCAAAAACGGCAGGAAATTTATCAGCAATGTCTGGATGCGGCTGAAAAAGAGCCAGGTATGTTTAGTCTGACCGTTCCGACCGGTGGCGGTAAGACCTTGTCTTCCTTGGCTTTTGCCTTGAAACATGCTATAAAATACAAGAAACAGCGGATTATTTATATCATCCCCTATACTTCGATTATTGAACAGACTGCCGATATTTTCCGTAATATTCTAGGGGATGGTAACGTCATCGAACACCATATGAATGTCGATTACGATAAAGATTACGATAAAAATTACGACGATGACAAAAAGGAAGATGATGGCTTGAACCGCAAAAAACTGGCGACTGAAAATTGGGATGCGCCCGTCATTGTGACGACAAATGTGCAGTTTTTTGAATCCCTCTTTGCGGCTAAGACCAGCCGGTGCCGCAAGGTACATAATATTGCCAATAGCGTCCTCATCTTTGATGAAGCACAGATGCTCCCTGAGCCTTATTTGCGGCCTTGCATCCGCAGCATGGGCGAATTGGTGGCTAATTATCGTTGTACGGCAGTATTGTGTACGGCAACGCAGCCGAGTTTGGAAACGTATTTTTCCCGGATCGGAGAAGGCCTGAAAGTGCGGGAAATCTGTCCGGATACCCAAGGCTTGTATGGATTCTTCAGGCGCGTCACTTATCGATTCATGGATGTAGATTCCCTGGAATCCTTGGCGGCGCAGCTGAAAGAGCATGAGCAGGTCCTGTGTGTCACTAATTCCAAGAAGGATGCCCGGGACTTGTATCAGCTGATGACGGGCGACGGCTGTTACCATTTGTCGACCTTCATGTATCCGGCTCATCGGCGCCGTGTCTTAGCCATCATCCGTCAGCGCCTTCAGAAGGGCTTGCCCTGCCGGGTCATTTCGACCAGCTTGATCCAGGCTGGTGTCGATGTCGATTTCCCTGTCGTTTATCGTGAAATTGCGGGCCTGGATAGTATCATACAGACCGGCGGCCGCTGCAATCGGGAGGGGAAACAGCGGACAGAAGACAGCATCGTATCTATTTATGATTTGCCTAAACCTATGAACCGGATTCCGGCTTTCGTGCGGCGTCCTATCGAAATAACCCAGATGGTGGCGAAGGACCATGCCGACATAGCCAGTGCAGAGAGTATTAAAGCGTATTTCGACCAGCTCCATTATACGCTTGGCGAAGACCAGCTGGACAGTAAAGATGTGTTAAAACGATTAGAAGTGAATAAACCGGCCTTTACAGAGATTGCAAAAGATTTCAAACTGATAGAAGAAGACAGCCGGACCGTTTTTATTCCCATAGATGATGACCTGGACAACCAGAAAATCCTGGCACAATTGAGAAGCGGTGTTTGCAACCGGTCCATACTCCGTAAGGCGAATCAATATATGGTCGGCGTCTATGAGAATCAGTTCAGGAAACTAGAGGAAACGAATAAGCTGGAAGCGTTGGAGTTTGGATTGTATGTACTAACGGATCCGGCGGCATATGATCCGGATACGGGGCTCGTCGTCAATATGGAAGATGGAATAGGCATCTTTTTATAAATTAGGGAGATGATGATATGGCAATACGAGTAGAAGTTTGGGGAGATTATGCCTTATTCTCCCGGCCGGAAATGAAAACAGAACGCGTCAGTTATGATGTCATGACGCCGTCTGCGGCACGAGGCATCATTGAGGCGATTTATTGGCATCCCGGACTCAAATGGATTATTGATAAAATCTATGTCCTCAGTCCTATCCGGTTCACCAATATCCGCCGCAATGAAGTCAAGGCAAAGGCCAGCGCCAGAGCGGCCAAGCAGGCGATGACTAAGAAAAATGTGGACTTGTATTTGAGTACGAAAGAAGAAATCCAGCAGCGGGCTTCTATGGTACTGTGCAAGGTGCATTATGTCATCGAAGCGCATTTTGAACTGACCGATAAGGCCAATGCTTCTGACAATGCTGGAAAGTTCCAGGATATCATCCGCCGCCGCTTGAAGCGGGGACAATGTTATCATACGCCTTATTTTGGCTGCCGGGAATTTCCTGTCAATTTCCGGGAATACGAATTTGACAGTGTGCCGACAGCCTATGCCGGGGAAGATAAGGAATTAGGCTATATGCTGTATGACATGGATTATTCCGATTTACAGCACATACGGCCTATGTTCTTCAAAGCGACCTTACATAATGGGGTCCTGGATTTGCGGGATTGTGAGGTGCACTCATGATTTTACAATCGTTGGTAGCGTATTATGAAACCTTAGCCCGGCAGGGAGCTATTGCCAAGCCGGGGTGGGGGGACTATAAGATTTCCTATGCTGTCAATCTGAATCAGCAGGGCGAAGTCATCGGAATCCTATCCTTAGAAAAAGAAGTGATGCGGGGAAAAAAGAAGGTATCTGTGCCCACCGTCCATATGCTGCCGGAAGGCGTAAAAAAAACAGTGGGCATCCGGGCGCAGTTCCTGTGGGCCAATGCCGCTTATTGCCTGGGGCTGCCTAAAGACATGAAGACAGCGGATATGGCAGAAGATGCGGCAGCCAAATGGGAAAAAGAGAAAAAACGGAGTATAGCTTGTTTTGAAGCGATGAAAAAATATCATTTGGATATCTTAGAAGCTGTCCACACGCCGTCAGCAGAGGCATTGAAGCGGTTCTTTACGACGTGGAAGCCGGAAACAGCAGAAAATCATCCCGTGTTGAAACCCTATCTGGCCACCAACCTGTTGACAGCCAATGTAATGTATGCCGTCGAAGGTGTCTTTGTCAAAGATGATGAAACTATCAGGGCTGCCTGGGATGCCCATTATAATCAGCCATCTGCTGATGCTGTCGAAGGGCAGTGTTTGGTCACGGGGAAAAAAGCGCCCATTGCCCGCATCCATCCCAATATCAAAGGCGTCCGCGGCGCTCAGTCCTCAGGAGCTTCCTTAGTATCTTTCAACGCAGATGCTTTTGAATCATACGGTCATTCAGGGGGGCAGTGCTATAATGCCCCTGTCAGCGAACATGCCGCTTTTGCCTATACGACGGCATTGAATCAGCTTATTGCCGATGAAAAGCACTGTAAGGTCATTGGCAATACGACCGTTGTCTATTGGGCAGCCGATGGGGAAGAAGCCTATCAGGATTTGCTTCATAGCGCCGTTTTTGAAGATGACGATGCCATCGACGATGAGACCCTGGATGCCTTGTTTTCGCATATCCAAAACGGGATGCCCTTTGATTTTCACGGTGTCCCCATCCACCCGGATACGCCTTTTTATATCCTGGGACTGTCTCCCAATGCGGCAAGGCTTTCGGTCCGCTTTTTCTTGCAGGACACATTCGGTCATTTTATCGACCATGTGTGCAGACATTATGAGAGACTGGAAATCGTTATGCCTCAGCGTCATCGGGCCTACCTGCCATTATGGAGACTGTTGGGGGAAACGGTAAATAAAAAAAGTAAAGATAAAGCAGCATCCCCGCTTCTGGCAGGGGCTGTGATGCGCAGCATCCTCTCGGATACGCCTTACCCGCAGGCTTTATACAATAGCGTCATGTTGAAAGTCAAAGCAGACCAGGATGATAAAGATAAGCATATCTATAAAATTAGTGCCGAAAAAGCCGCCATCATCAAGGCTTGTTTATTGAAGAATTTTCCGAAAGGAGAGGAAGTAACTGTGGCATTGAATGAAGAAAGTACGAATACGGCTTATGTATTAGGCCGACTGTTCTCTGTATTGGAACAAATTCAGGAAAAAGCCCATGAAAAAGATAATGGACGCGGTAAGGTTCCCGACTCAGAAAAGAATCGGAAAGGAATAAATAGCACGATTAAGGATCGATTTTTTAATAGTGCGGCTGCGACCCCGGGATGGGTATTTCCAATTTTGTTGAAAATGGCCAATCACCATTTACGCAAATTGAATGACAGAAAGGGATTGAAAATTGAACTGGAAAAAATGGTCACAGAATTGGAAGGGAAAATCGAGATGAATGGCCAGCCTATTCCGGCGCGGATGAATTTGAACGATCAAGGCTTATTTATTTTAGGCTATTACCATCAGACCCAGAAACGGTATATGAAAAAGGAGGAAAAATAGGATGTCCGAACCCATTAAGAATCGCTATGAATTTACCATCCTGTTTGACGTAGAAAATGGCAATCCCAATGGAGATCCCGATGCCGGCAATATGCCGCGCGTAGACCCGGAAACCGGATACGGCCTGGTTACCGATGTCTGCTTGAAGCGTAAGATACGCAATTGCATTGAAACGATTTGCGAAGACCAGCCTGGCTATCGCATTTACGTCAAAGAAGGCGTTCCTTTGCAGCGCAGTGACAAAGAAGCGTTAACCTACGTGGGCATTGATGAAAAGACGGATATAAAAAAGATGAAAAAAGATGATCCGGAACTGGACCGTAAAATCTGTGACTTTATGTGCCAGAATTTCTTTGACATCCGTACCTTTGGCGCCGTCATGACGACCTTTGTCAAGAGTGCACTCAATTGCGGCCAAGTCCGCGGTCCCGTTCAGTTAGGCTTTGCCCGCAGCATTGATCCTATCGTACCACAGGAAGTCACCATTACCCGTGTCGCCATCACGACGGAAAAAGATGCGGAAAACAAGAACACCGAAATCGGCAGAAAATATATCATTCCCTATGCGTTATACCGCGTAGACGGCTATGTATCAGCCAACCTGGCACGGAAAGTGACCGGTTTCAGTGAAGACGATTTACAGTATTTATGGAAAGCCATCATTAATATGTTCGAATACGACCATTCCGCTGCCAGAGGGAATATGGCTGTGCGCGAACTCATCGTATTCAAACACGATAGTGAATTGGGAAATGCTCCAGCATATAAACTTTTTGATACTGTTCACGTCCAGAAAAAAGAAGGCGTCGTCGCGCCCAGAAACTATACGGACTATGACGTAACCGTAGATGAAAGCAAAATCCCGGAACACGTTACGTGTACCCGGATGATTTAAACGTAGGAAAGAGGGGGTGCGAAGCCGTATCACACATAAAATATATCAGAGCTTCGCACCCGGCTTGATTTCTATAAAAATAAGCAATATCCGGAGAATTGATTCAAAAATTGAACTGCTATTCAATCAGTTCGCAATATGATTGATGAGAGAGCAGATAGTGACTGAGCCAATTTGAAGGCTGTCGCACCCTTCACGGGTGCGTGGATTGAAATCACATTCTGCCAGCCGTTCCATTTAGAACAGCTCTGTCGCACCCTTCACGGGTGCGTGGATTGAAATTTAGCCCCCCGTCAGTTGATTCTAGTCCCCGTCGGGTCGCACCCTTCACGGGTGCGTGGATTGAAATCAAGAACATTTAGGTGTATAAGGTAACCTATCGTGTCGCACCCTTCACGGGTGCGTGGATTGAAATCAAGAACATTTAGGTGTATAAGG
>OKUM01000074.1_pt1 | contig 70065 bp, 67 predicted proteins | sample 1606801 | NCBI WGS metagenome assembly OKUM01 (sample SAMEA3882546, study PRJEB24775) | human gut metagenome | biome: human-associated habitat; feature: intestine environment; material: feces | place: Netherlands | collected 2009/2010
CTGAATCTAACGCGTCTGCCAATTCCGCCATATCCGCATATTCTGTTTTGTTCGCGGGCCGTTCGGCTCGGAACGTTAGTTATTATACCACAGCCACAAGAAAAGTCAAGCACTATTTTCAAAATTGTTCGACAAAAAAATGCTCTAAATTTCGGGCACTCCGTACAGGGGCATTTGGGCCGGAATATGGTACAATAAAAGCTGACCGTCCGGCCTGTATGCCGCCGGGCGAGTAATGACGGAATGAGGGAAACCGAATGTTCAATGTTCTGATCTTCATCATCGGCGCGGGCATCATGTTCTACATGGGCCTGCGCAGTGTGCTGCAGCGCCGCCGCTTACAGCAGAAGGGCCAGCGTGTGGAGGCCCGGGTGGCCGGCACCGTTCAGAGCCGGGACGGCGCGGCTTATCTGCTTGAGTTCGAGACCGAGGGCGGCAGCCACCGCCTGCACTACCCCAAAGCCGCCAAGGGCAAGGGCTTTGCCAGCGGGGAAATGGTCACGCTGTACTACGACCCCGAAGATCCCGAAAAGATGTATGTGGAGGGCGACCGCTCCGTTCTGGGGGCCGAGGTTCTCTATTTCTGTCTGGCCGTTGTGCTGCTGGCACTGATGGTCAGCTTTAGCCGCTGAAAGGAGGTCACCGCAATGGTATTGGAACATATCGGAATGCCCCAGCCCGGGGACTGCCGGGTGGTATTTTCCGCCAGCGCCGAGGAGCTGGAAGCGGCCATTCAGGCCGAGCAGGCCGCAGAGAACCCGCCGCAGGCGGAAGAGGACCTGCTGACCGCCGCCGTGAACCGGGCTATCCTGACCGGTTTTTCCACATTATATCAGGAGCTTGTGGAAAAAGAGCATCTGGTTCCCGTGACCGATCCAGATTTTGAGCTGCTGGCTGTCAACCGGGCCGAAGGCTTCCGGGCGGGAGCAGAGTTCTACTGCCTGCCGCCGCTGGAGCTGGAGCGTTACACCGGCTTCACCCAACCCATCCAGCCCCGGCCCATCCGTCAGGTGAGCATTGAACTGGAAGTGAACACCCGGCACGGCGATGAAGACCGCGCCGCCGATGCCGCAGGCAAGGCGGCCCTGCGCCAGCAGGTTGCACGGGAGCTCTATGCCCAGCGCTGTGCGCAGGCCAAGGCACTGGCCCGCCGGGAGCTTATCTTCCAGCTGGGCGGCTGTGTCAAGGGCACCCTGCCCAAGGATCTGGTCTCCGGCAACTATTTTGCTGAACAGCGGAACTTCAACCTGCGGCTGCAGGCCAACAACGTCAACTTTGACCAGTACCTCAAGGTGCGGGGCCAGACTGTGGAGCAGTTCCGCACTGAGCTCCACGCACAGGCAGAGCAGAAGTTGCGGGGCAGTCTGGGCCTTCTGATGGTGGCCGAGCGGGAACACCTCTGGCCCACCGATGCCGAGGTGGAGGCCGCACTGGCACACTGGAAGGGTGAGCGCACCTTCCCTGCCAACGATTTCCGCAAGGTGCGGCAGGGCATCGCCAGCCAGCGGGCGGCAGAGTTCGTGGAAGTCCACTCCACCCTGCTTCCCCCGCCGGAGGAACCGGTGCTGGAAACCATCGCATAAAAAAATGGGAGATGCCGCTTCCGACATCTCCCATTTTGGTTTTTTCAGGTCTCCACGCCCTCGAACTGGCTGTTATAGAGCTTGGCATAGAAGCCGCCCTGCGCCAGCAGGGTGTCGTGGTCGCCCTGCTCCACGATGTGGCCATCCTTCATCACAAGGATGACATCGGCCTCACGGATGGTGGACAGGCGGTGGGCCACGATAAAGCTGGTGCGGCCCTGCATCATCCGGGCAAAGGCAGCCTGGATGCGCACCTCGGTGCGGGTGTCGATGGAGGAGGTCGCCTCGTCCAAAATCAGCATGGGGGGCAGGCAGAGCATCACGCGGGCGATGCAGAGCAGCTGCTTCTGGCCCTGACTGATGTTGCCGCCGTCCTCAGCAATGACGGTATCGTAACCCTTGGGCAGGCGGCGGATGAAGCTGTCGGCGTGGGCCGCTTTGGCGGCGGCAACGATCTCTTCCTCAGTGGCATCGGGCTTGCCGTAGGCAATGTTCTCCCGCACAGTACCGGCACGCAGCCAGGTCTCCTGCAGCACCATGCCGTAGCTTCCCCGCAGGGAGGCGCGGGTCAGGCTGCGGATATCGTTTCCGGCCACCTCAATGGAGCCGCCGTTGACATCGTAGAACCGCATGAGCAGGTTGATGAGGGTGGTCTTGCCGCAGCCGGTGGGGCCGACGATGGCGATGCGCTGGCCGGGCTTCACATCCAGATCCAGGCCCTCGATGAGGGGGCGATCCGGCAGGTAGCGGAAGGAAACGTCCTTCAGCTCCACATGGCCGTCGGTCTCCAGCACCCTGGCGTTCTCCGCCTCGGGCACCTGGTCCTCGGCATCCAGCAGCTCGAACACACGGGCCGCGCAGGCCAGTGCGTTCTGCAGCTCGGTGACCACGCCGGAGATCTCGTTGAAGGGCTTGGTGTACTGGTTGGCATAGTTCAGGAAGATGCTCAGCTGGCCGATGGTGATGCCGCCCGCCACAGCGTAAACGGCACCCACCAGACCGACACCTGCATAAACGATGTTGTTCACAAAGCGGGTGGCGGGGTTGGTCATGCTGGAGAAGAAGATGGCCTTCAGGCTCACGCTCTGCAGGCGGCCATTCACCTCGTCAAAGGCGGCTAGGCTCTCGGCCTCATGGCCAAAGGCCTGCACGACCTTCTGCCCCTCGATCATCTCGTTGACCAGGGCGGTCTGCTCACCGCGCACGGTGCTCTGGCCCTGGAAATACTTGTAGCTGCGCTTGGCAAGGAAGCTGGCCACCACCAGGCTCAGCGGGGTGATGCAGACCACCACCAGCGTGATGGGCACATTTTCACCGAGCATGAACAGCAGGGTGCCAAGGATGGTCAGCACGCCGCTGAACAGCTGGGTAAAGCCCATGAGCAGGCCATCCGCAAAGGTGTCCACATCGGCGACCATGCGGCTGACGATATCGCCGGAGGGGTGGCTGTCCAGATAAGAGAGCGGCAGGGTCTGGATCTTACGGAGCGCGGCGTTGCGCAGGTCCCGGCTGACCGAGAAGGTGATGCGGTTGTTGCAGACACTCAGCAGCCACTGGGCAAATGCAGCCACCACGGCCACGATCACGATCTCCACCACGATGCGCAGAACACCGTTGAAGTCCACATTCCCCTTGCCCAGCATCATATCAATGGCGCTGCCGCAGAGGATGGGGATATACAGCTGGGCAGCCACGCTCACAGCGGCCACGATCAGACTGCACACCACAAAAAAGCCGTAAGGGCGGATCTTTTCCAGCACCCGCCGAAGCGTTGCGTTGCGCTGTTCCGGGGTCAGCTTACTCTTTGCTTTTGCACTCATTTCTGCGCATCCCCTTTCTTGAACTGGCTGGCGTAGATCTCCTCGTAAACGGGGCAGGTCTTCAGCAGATCGGCGTGCCCGCCCAGACCCACCATCCTGCCGTCATCCAGCACAATGATCTGGTCGGCGTGCTGCAGGCTGGCGGCACGCTGGCTCACGATGAACACGGTCAGGTCACCGGGCAGAGCGGCCAGCGCCTTGCGCAGGGCCGCATCGGTGGCGTAGTCCAGCGCGCTGGCGCTGTCGTCCAGGATCAGGATCTCGGGCTTGCCCACCAGCGCACGGGCAATGGTCAGGCGCTGCTTCTGGCCGCCGGACAGGTTCCGGCCGCCCTGCTCCACAGGCTCGTCCAGCCCAAGGGGCTTTGCCCTGACGAAATCCGCAGCCTGTGCGGTCTCCAGTGCGGCCCACAGGTCAGCGTCCGCCGCGTTCTTGTTGCCCCACAGCAGATTGGAGCGGATGGTACCGCCAAACAGCTGGGCTTTCTGCATCACGACCGCCACACTGCCGCGCAGAGCCGCGCGGGGGTACTCCTGCGCCGGACGGCCCAGGATCTCCACGGTGCCCTCCGTGGCATCATAGAAGCGGGGGATCAGGTTGATGAGGCTGGATTTGCCGCTGCCCGTGCCGCCGATGACACCAATGGTCTGGCCGCGCTTTGCGGTAAAACTGATATCGGTCAGGCTGGGGGCACCGGCACCGGCGTAGGTCAAACTGACATGGTCGAACCGCACAGCGTCCCCGGCCTTGTCTGCAGGTGCCTCGCCCTTGAGGGCCGCGGGGAACTCCATGCCGGGCTCGGTGTCCAGCACAGCCTGCACACGGCCGGCACAGGCCAGCGCCTTGCTCACCTGCACGATGAGGTTTGCCAGTTTGACCAGCTCCACCAGGATCTGGTTCATGTAGTTCACCAGCGCGATCACATCGCCGGAGGCCATGCCGCCCACATTGATCTCGATGCTGCCCACATAGAGCAGAGCCACAATGGCCAGATTGATGATGACGTAGGTCAGTGGGCTCATCAGGGAGGAGATGTGGCCCACATGGAGCTGCATCCGGGTCAGCAGGTCGTTGGCCGACTCAAAGCGGTCGATCTCGCTCTGCTCCTTATCAAAGGCGCGGACCACGCGCACACCGGTCAGGTTCTCGCGGGTCAGGCCCAGCACACGGTCCAGCCGGGCCTGGGCCGTTTTGTACAGCGGGTTGGTGATGACCATGACCCCGAACACCACCACGCTCAGCAGCGGGATGGCGACCACAAAGATCCAGGCGGCCCGCACATTCACGGTGAACGCCATGACCATGGCACCAACCACCACGAACGGGCTGCGCAGGAACAGGCGCAGGAAGAGGTTCAGACCGCTCTGCACCTGATTGATGTCACTGGTCATGCGGGTAATGAGGGTGCTGGTGCCCATGGTATCCATCTCGGTAAAGCCAAGCCTCTGGATGTGCTCAAACAGGGCATGGCGCAGGGAGGTGGAATAGCCCACCGCCGCCTTGGCCGAGAAATACTGGGCCGTCAGGCTGCAGGCAAGGCCCACAACGGCCAGCAGCAGCAGGATGCCGCACCGCACAAGGATATAGTGGAAATCATGTGCTGCAATGCCCACGTTGACGATGTCTGCCATGACCAGCGGCACAAACAGGTCGAACGTGGCTTCCAGCATCTTGAACAGCGGTGCAAGCACAGCCTCGCGCTTGTAGCCGTTCAGGTGGGTAAGCATTTTATTCAAGGGGTGATTCTCCTTTCCCAGTGATAGCGGGTGTAAACTTCACAGTTCTTTATTATAGTACAGGAAATGCAAAAAAGCCAGTTCAAATCACGCCATTGCGCACCGTGCCCTGCCAGAACAAGGAAAGGGACTGCCGCACAGGGGGAGATCCCAGTGCAGCAGTCCCTTTTCATAGGAGGTAATGATTCGGAGAACAATGAGCAACATCGGGCTTCCGGGCCTTTTTGTAGCGGTACATCTCCCGGTCGGCCCGATTCTTCACAGCCAGCACGTCCTCCCCCAAAAAGGGAGCCGAACCAAAGGACACCGTGGGCAGAAAATCCACGGCCTTTCGCCGCTGTTCCAGCTGGCGTACAAACTCCTGCGCGCACTGGGCCTCCCGGTCCGCGTTTTCCATCAGCACACAAAACTCGTCGCCGCCGGTACGGTAGCAGTAGCCGCTGCGGGCATAGGCTTTTTTGATGCAGCGGCCGATCTCGGCCAGACAGAGATCCCCCTGCAGGTGGCCATAGCGGTCGTTGATCTGCTTGAAATCGTCCACATCAAACACCACCAGCACCCCGCCGTTGCGGCGCATCTCAGCAGTGCGGTTCAGATAGCTGTTCTGATTCAGCAGCCCGGTAAGGGCATCCAATTGGTTCCACATCTCGCTGCAGTAGATAAAGTACAGCACCGACAACAGGGTAACGCACAGCCATGTAACGTGAAGCTCCGGCAGTGTCACCTGAATGATGGTCTCAATGAGCAGAAAGATCATCAGGGGGTAGATCAGCGCCCGGCTGCGATTCTGAAATTCCCGCGCCGTGACAATGGTGGACACCGAGAGATACACGATGGCCGCAAAATACAGGATGATATAAATATAGAAGTATTGCCCACGGGAATAAACGTTGTCGGCGCTGACGGAGAACACCAGCCCGGCGGGGATGGACAGAGCAAGGAACAGCAGGTAGCACGCCTCGCAGCACACCGCCGCCCTGAACCAGCGGTTCATCCTCTTTTTCCGGTCCATGACATACACAAGGCAGAGACACACTCCCGGGGACAGGCCGAACCCCAGATAGTTGGACAGGATGTTCAGCCAGCGGTAGCCCGCCGGGGTTCCGTCCACCGCCAGTGTCACCACCTCCAGCACCGAGATCGCCGCGATCAGCGCAAAAGCAAGGAAAAATCCCTGCTTCTGCTTTTTGTTCAGAGATTCGCTGAGCTTTGTGAGGATGCACATGAAGCTCAGCACAAAAAGGTCAATGGCCGTTAATACATAAAAATATCCATTCATTGTGGCTTGTTTCACCCTTTGGACTTCTGTGATCTGGTCAGCGCGCCGACCACCTCACAATGGGCGGTCTGGGGGAAGAGATCAACAGGGGTAAAGCCCTCGGCGCGGTAGCCCTTGGCGGTCAGGAGGGCAAGATCACGGGCCATGGTCTCGGGGTTGCAGCTGACATAGACCACCCGTTTGGGGGCCATGCGGGCCACGCTCTCGATGAACTGGGGAGTGGAGCCTTCGCGGGGCGGGTCCATGAAAATGACATCTGCCCTCTGCCCGGCAGCCGCCGCTTCTGTGATCCACTGGGTGGCATCGGCGGCAAAGAAGCGGGCGTTTTTCACGTTGTTGTGCCTTGCGTTGCCGATGGCATCCCGCACAGCGTCCCGGTTCAGCTCCACGCCCACCACCTGCTTTGCCCTGCCGCTGGCGGTCAGGCCGATGGTGCCAATGCCGCAGTAGGCATCCAGCACCACCTCTTTGCCGGTCAGGCGGGCAGCTTCCACAGCCAGACCATACAGCACCTCGGTCTGGTCATGGTTGATCTGGTAGAAGCTCCGGGGGCTCAGGGCATAGGTCTTGCCGCAGAGGGTATCCAGAATGAATCCCTTGCCGTAGAGCACCTTTTCCTCTTCGCCCAGCACCACGCTGGTGCGGCGGGGGTTGTAGTTCTGCACCACAGTGGTCACGGGGACATGGCGCTTCTCGGCTTCGGCCAGCAGAGCTCGGACAAAGTTTTTTGCCCCGGGCAGAACCGGCTGGGCTGTCACCAATACCACCATCACCTGCCCGGACACCACACCGCGCCGCAGCAGGCAGTGGCGGAGCAGGCCGGTGCCCTTGTCCTCATTGTAAGGCTGGTAGCGGCAGGTGCTGGCCGCCGCCCGCACCGCCTGCATCACGGTGTCCAGCACTTCGTCCTGCAGCAGGCAGCTTTCCACAGGCAGCACTTTATGTGAGCCTGCTGCATAGATGCCAGACACCAGTTTCCCGCCGGGGCCAGCCGCAAAGGTAGAGATCACCTTATTGCGGTAATGGCAGGGGTTTTCCGCGCCCCGGATGGGAGCCACCGGGCCGTATTTCCCCACCAGCTTACGGACAGCGGCTTCTTTTTGTTTCAGCTGCTCGGCATAATCCAGCCCCAGCATCGGACAGCCGCCGCATTTTTTTGCTTTCAATCTGCACTCCATCGTATATCCTTCCGCCACTTGACAAACCAGGAAAAAATCACTATACTACAAATAGAAAAGGCACTGCGACAAGCGGTTAGCCCTGAAGGGTTTTAGCTATCTATTTGCATAGAAAACCGTCACCGGCCAGGGTGGCGGTTTTCGCTTTTCACCTTGATGGTAAATACCAGTCCAAAAATATGGAACGTCAAAGTAATCGGCATCGCTCTCACCTCCTTCCGGAAGTGTGGGCTAACCGCCTGCCGTTATGTGCAGTACCTTTTCGCATTTAATTTTAACACATCTTTCGACCGAATGCAACGAAAAAGCTCCCGTAATGGGAGCTTTTTCGTTTTTCCGTCACCCATAGGGATCGTACAGGTCATATTCTTCTGCCTCCTGATGCTGCTCCTCCAGCACCCGGATGGCCTGTTCCAGCTGGCTCTGGGAAGCGCCGCTCTCGCTGGCAAGGGCGCGGACCGCTTCGGGCAGGCTGCCGCCGAACAGGGTGTCCATCCGCTGGCGCATGGCCGCAACGCAATAGGCCCGGCGGGTGACCGTGGGCAGATAGGTGTTCTGGCTCCCCGCCTTGCCGCCCTTGACCCAGCCCTTTTCCTCCAGACGGTACAAAAAGTTGAGCACCGTGGCCGGAGCCCAGCCGGTGGCGGTCAGCTTTTCACTGATATCCCGCCGGGTGGCCGGGGCGGGGCAGTCCCAGAGCGCCAGCAGCACCTGCTCCTCGGCGGCAGAGAGTGGTTTCAATCTGTCTGAAAGTCCGTACACCGGTTTCACCTCCGATTTTTTGCTTTTACATTTGTCTTATTTCAATACGATTATACCACACCCGGCACAAACAGGCAAGCAGTAAAAGTGAGGAGCCATGCGGTAAAACCAGCATATTTTTACATTTGTCTTAAAAAGTGTTCTTTATTGAAGGACAGTTGTGTGTTTTGTGCGCTCAAGGCAGGCAGAGCAGCCCCATCTTTGTGCAAAGATGCTCTTGTTTTTGCACCCCCGGAACCGGTATACTACGGACAAATCAAGCACACACCTGCCGCAGGTGAGAGCGGCGGTACGGATAGGAAAGGGAGAGTTCCATATGGCACGAGTATACAACTTCAGCGCAGGCCCCAGCATGTTACCGGAAAAGGTGCTCCGTCAAGCACAGGCAGAGCTGCTGGAATACGGCGATTCCGGCCAGAGCGTGATGGAGATGAGCCACCGCAGCAAGTGGTTCGATGCCATCATCACTGAAACCGAAGCCACCCTGCGCCGGGTGATGAACATCCCTGACAACTACAAGGTCGGTTTCTTCCAGGGCGGTGCCACCCAGCAGTTTGCCATGGTGCCCCTGAACTTTATGACCACAGGCAAGGCCGATTATCTGGTCACCGGCAATTTCTCGAACCTGGCTGCCAAGGAGGCCGCCAAGTTCGGCGAGGTGAAGATCGTTGCTTCCAGCAAGGACAAAAACTTCACCTATATCCCCGATGTCAACGCCATCGACTACGACAAGGACGCAAGCTACATCCACATCTGCCAGAACAACACCATCTTCGGCACCCAGTACGTTGAGGTACCTCAGGTGGAGGGTGTGCCGCTGGTGGCGGACATGAGCTCGATGATCCTCTCCAAACCTGTGGACGTGAACAAGTACGGCTGCATCTACTTTGGCGTGCAGAAGAACGTAGCCCCCGCCGGCATGGCCATTGCCATTGTCCGGGACGACCTGCTGGGCCACGCCGCCGACACCGTGCCCACCATGATGAACTACACCACCCTGCTGGCCAAGGACAGCATGTACAACACGCCCCCCTGCTGGTGCATCTACATGACCGGTCTGGTGCTCAAGTATCTGGAAAACGACATCGGCGGTCTGGAAAACATGCAGAAGATCAACGAAGCCAAGGCCAAGATCCTGTACGATTATCTGGACGGTCAGGAGTTCTTCCACAACCCTGTGGAGCACCGCTACCGCAGCACGATGAATGTTACCTTTACCAGCCCTGACCCTGACATGGACAAGAAGTTCTGCGCCGAAGCCGCCGAAGCCGGTTTTGTCAACCTGAAGGGCCACCGTCTGGTGGGCGGTATGCGCGCTTCCATTTATAATGCAATGCCCACCGAAGGTGTAGAGAAGCTGGTGGACTTCATGGAGAAATTCCGCAAGGCAAATGCCTGATTTGTGTATAGGAGATAGGAAAGTATGTTTACGATCAAGACCCTGAACGCCATCAGCCCGGTGGGCCTGGCAAAGCTGAACAAGAACCTGTTTGATGTTTCGGTGGGCACCGATGCCCCCGATGGCATTCTGGTGCGCAGTGCCGACCTGCTGAACACCACCTTCAACGACAACCTGCTGGCCATTGCCCGTGCCGGTGCCGGTGTGAACAATATCCCGCTGGATCGCTGCTCGGAGCAGGGCATCGTGGTGTTCAATACCCCCGGTGCCAACGCCAACGCCGTGGCTGAGCTGGTCATTGGGATGCTGATCGCAGGCAGCCGCAATGTGGCCGCCGCCGCCCAGTGGTGCCAGGGCCTGACCGGCGACCCCGCCATGGCCAAGACCGTGGAAAAGGGCAAGAAAAAGTTTGTGGGCAACGAGATCAAGGGCAAGACGCTGGGTGTCATCGGTCTGGGTGCCATCGGTTCCCGGGTGGCCAACTGCGCCATTGAGCTGGGCATGGAGGTCTACGGCTACGATCCCTACATCTCCATTGATGCCGCTTGGAACCTTTCCAGCCAGGTACACCACTGCGTGAACCTGAACGACATGCTCCCCCTGTGCGACTACATCACCATCCATGTTCCCTACCTGCCCACCACCAAAGACACCATCAACGCCCAGACACTGGCCCTGTGCAAGGACGGCGTGAAGATCCTGAACTACGCCCGCGGTGAGCTGGTGAACACCGAGGCCCTGCTGGAGGCCATGGAGACGGGCAAGGTCTCCGGCTACATGACCGACTTCCCCACTGAGGCCATTCTGGGCAAGCCCGGCATTGTCTGCACCCCGCATCTGGGTGCCTCCACGCCGGAAGCCGAGGACAACTGTGCCGCAATGGCCGCGCAGGAGATCAGCGATTACCTCAAGAACGGCAACATCACCCACTCGGTGAACATGCCCGAGGTGCATCAGCCCCGTGCAGGCGGCAAGCGCATCTGCATCATCCACAAGAACGAGCCCGGCATGATCAGCCAGATCACCGCCCTGACCACCGAAGCGGGCCTGAACATTGAAAACATGGTGAACAAGAGCAAAAAGAACATGGCTTACACCATGCTGGACGCGACCGGTGCCGTAGACGGCAGGCTGGCTGAGAAGCTGGCCGCCATCCCTGCCGTCATCCGGGTGCGCATCCTGTAACACTGCCAACCCTTAGCTTTCCCCTCGCCCCATCTGTTCATGGGCGGGGGGGATTTTTTTGGTACAGCGTACTGTCGGGCCAGCGGGGTATTCCCCCGCAAGTGATACGGGGCATTCCATCCCCCGCCCAACTGCCTGCGGCAGTCGGGTCCCACCCTCCGGACACTTGCTTGGGGAACACCCCGCCGTCCCTCCGGGCAGGTCTGCTGATATAAAAATCCCCCCTGCCGTCATACAGCAGAGGGGAGAAAGAAGATCAGAGTGTTTACAGCTTCTTGCCGGTCAGGAGCTCATAAGCCTCCTCGTACTTGGCAATGGTCTTGTCGATGACATCCTGAGGCAGATCGTAGTTGCTGTCGGGATTGGCCTTGAGCCAGTTGCGGACGAACTGCTTATCGAAAGAGGGCTGACCGTGGCCGGCCTCATAGCCCTCCAGCGGCCAGAAGCGGCTGGAATCGGGGGTGAGCATCTCATCGCCCAGCACCACGTTGCCGTTCTCATCCAGACCAAACTCGAACTTGGTATCGGCAATGATGATGCCGCGGCTCAGGGCATACGCGGCGCACTTCTTGTACAGGGCAATGGTGTAGTCCCGCAGCTTGGTGGCGTAGTCCTTGCCGTGGCCGGGGAACTGCTTTTCCAGCACCTCAATGCTCTTTTCGTAGCTGATGTTCTCATCGTGGTCGCCGATCTCAGCCTTGGTGGAAGGAGTGTAGATGGGCTCGGGCAGCTGCTGGGATTCCTGCAGGCCCTCGGGCAGGCGGATGCCGCAGACGGTGCCGTTCTGCTGGTAGCTGGCCCAGCCGCTGCCGGTGATGTAGCCGCGCACGATGCACTCGATGGGCAGCATGGTCAGCTTGCGGCACTTCATGCTCCGGCCCTCAAAGGCAGGCGTGCGGAAGAACTCGGGCATATCGGCGGTATCCACGCTCAGCATGTGGTTGGGCAGAACATCCTTGGTGTAGTCGAACCAGAATCTGCTCATCTGGGTCAGCACCTTGCCCTTGTTGGTCACTTTATTTTTCAGGATCACATCAAATGCAGAGATACGATCGGTGGCAACCATAATGAGGCTGTCGCCATTGTCATAGATCTCGCGGACTTTGCCTTCCTTGATGGGCTTGAATTCAGTCATAGCAAACACTCCATTTTTCCTGATAGCTCTTTCATCAACGTCCTCGCCCGCTCCGGCATTGCAAAGCAATGAAGGACAGGGTGAGCCGTTTTCCGTTTACCTATTCAGTCTATCACACTTACTGTCCGTTTGGAAGAAACAGATTCCAAGGAAAATCGCTCGCAATTTTCGATTTCTTCGTGAAAAGTGTCAAAAATCAGCAACATTTTTCGTCGAATTGACGGCTAAAGTCGTACTTTCCCGGTTGACAGCAGCTCAGAACATGGTATCATTGAAGTATCAGAATTCAACTGCATCAGGAGGTAAGACCTATGGGCAAATTCCCGAAAGACTTTTTGTGGGGCGGTGCCACTGCCGCCAACCAGTGCGAGGGCGCTTACAACGAGGGCGGGCGCGGCCTGTCCAGTGTGGACGTGGTACCCTTTGGCCCCGACCGCTTCCCCGTGGCGCTGGGCCGGCTGAAGATGCTGGACTGCGATGCCGAGCACTTCTACCCCTCCCACGAAGCCATTGACATGTACCACCACTTCAAGGAGGACATCAAGCTCTTTGCCGAGATGGGCTTCCGCTGCTACCGCCTGTCCATTGCCTGGACCCGCATCCTGCCCAACGGCGATGACGCGCAGCCCAACGAAGAGGGCCTGCGCTTCTATGAGGAACTCTTTGATGAGTGCCACAAGTACGGCATTGAGCCGCTGGTGACCCTGTGCCACTTTGACACCCCCATTGCCCTGATCAAAAAATATGGCGGCTGGAAAGACCGCCGGATGGTGGATGCCTACGCTCACTACTGTGAGGTGCTGTTCCAGCGCTTCCGGGGCAAGGTCAAGTACTGGCTGACCTTCAACGAGATCAACATGCTGCTCCACATGCCCTTTATGGGAGCCGGTCTGCTCTTTGCGCCCGGCGAGAATGTGCAGCAGGTCAAGTATCAGGCCGCTCACCACGAGCTGGTGGCCAGCGCAAAGGCCGTCAAGCTGGCCCATGCCATCATGCCCGATGCCATGGTGGGCTGTATGCTGGCCGCCGGTCAGTTCTACCCCCGCACCTGCGCCCCTGCCGATGTGCAGGCCGCTGCCGAGGCCGACCGCGACAACTACTTCTTCATTGATGTCCAGTCCCGCGGCGAATACCCTGTCTGGGCCAAAAAACGGATGGAGCGTGCAGGTATCGCCCTGCAGGTGGAGCCGGGCGACGAGCAGCTGCTGAAAGAGGGCACTGTGGACTTCATCTCCTTCAGCTACTATTCCAGCCGCTGCACCACTGTGGACCCCGAACTGATGAACAAGGCCAACGGCAATGCCATCATGGATGCCGTCAAGAACCCCTACCTCAAGGCCAGCGATTGGGGCTGGGCCATCGACCCGGTGGGTCTGCGCATCACCATGAACAGCCTGTATGACCGCTACCAGAAACCGCTCTTCATCGTGGAGAACGGTCTGGGTGCGGTGGACAAGGTGGAAGCAGATGGTTCCATCCACGACACCTACCGCATCGACTACCTGCGGGCCCACATTGAGCAGATGGAAAAGGCCATCAACGAGGACGGCCTGCCCCTGCTGGGCTACACCACCTGGGGCCCCATCGACCTGGTCAGTGCTTCCACCGGCGAGATGAAGAAGCGGTACGGCTTCATCTATGTGGACAAGGACAACGAAGGCAAGGGCACGCTGGCCCGCAGCCGGAAGGACAGCTTCTACTGGTATAAAAAGGTCATCGCCTCCGACGGCGAAGATCTGGCCTGAGCCAACTGTGAGGAAAGGAATCATAGCACAAGATGACGACACCCCAAATCATTGCGCACCGCGGTGCATCCTATCTGGCCCCTGAGAACACGCTGGTCGCCTTCCGCAAGGCGATGGAGATCGGCGCGGACGGCGTGGAAATGGATGTACAGAAGACCTACGACAACGAGCTGGTCATCCACCACGACTATATGGTGGACATGCACACCGACATCTCCGGCCAGATCTACGACCTGACCATGGGCGAGCTGAAGGCTCTGGATTTCGGCAGCTGGAAAGATGCCATCTACGCCAACGAGAGGATCGCCACGCTGCAGGAAGCGCTGGAGCTCTGCGCCGGCATGGAGGGCACGCAGGTACAGCTGGAACTGAAAAGCCCACTGGAGGACGACCCCGACTTTGTGCCCCGGGTGCTGGATGCGGTCCGCGCCGCCGGACTCACCGACCGACTCACCCTCATCTCCTTCCACCACTCTCAGCTGCGGCAGGCAAAGCAGCTGATGCCTGAGCTGAAGGTAGGCGCGCTGACCTACGGCGCTTTCCTCAGCATGGTGCTGCCTCCGCCGGTGGTGTGGAAGGATCTGGGCCTTGTGAACAGCATGGATGAGCCCTTCAGCGAGGAAAATTGCATCGACCTGCGGAATAATCTCATCTACCGCACTGTGGCCGACAAGGTCGATATGCTCCGTGCCAACTTCCCCGGCGAGACCGTGGAGCAGGTCATCGGCCATCTGGAAGAGCAGGCGGATGTGGCTGCCTACATCAAAACGCTGGATTTCCCTGTGGACATCGTCAGCTGCGAGTACCACACCGCCTACTCCAACCCCGATCTCGTGAACCAGCTCCACGCCATGGGCATCCAGGCCGCGTTCTGGACCGTGGACACCCAGGACGCTGTCCGTTCCCTGCTGCCCCTTGGCCCTGACTGCATTGTCACCAACCGGCCTGACCGCGTGCGGGAATGGGTGAATGCGGAAATGAGGAAATAAAAAGATCACAAAACGTCCCCGTGCAGGATATCAAAACTGCACGGGGACGTTTTCTATGTCAACACCGCATTATCTGATGTCTGGCATCGTTATGACGGCGCTCTCCTTGCGAGCACGCTCTGCGCAGAAAACGCCCAGATGCCCATTGATCGAATCTTTGATCGTTGTGCAGGAGATGGAAGGCTCCTCGCCCTGAAGCACATGAACAAAGTCCTCTACCAGCCGCAGGTCGCCGCCGCCATGAGAGCCTGTCATGCCGCTCTTATCTCCACCGATTTTCAGGTCTACCACTTCCTCGTTCCAGCCCTTCTCGCTGGCGGTATCTATGGTGCGCACAGTGAAAACCGAATCGTCAAACACGCCCTTGATCTCACCCTTTGTACCAATGATGTGGATATTGCGCTCCGGCTTCGCTGTGCCGCCGATCATGTTCAGGGTCGCAGTTGCACCATCTGCAAAATTCATCAGCACCGATTGATGATCCACCACCGTATGTTCACAATCCCACACACAGCGTCCATGGATATTGTCTGTCATCAGCGACTTACGCTTGTCCTCCAGCGTCGGATTCTCAATATTCTCCAGGCAGTCCCATACATAGAACGCCCACCGATCCGGGTGATCCAGATAATGCTTTTTGGCAGAGTACAGACAAGTCTCCTCGCACTGACAATCCACCAGGCAGCGCTTGCCTGCCCCTGCGGGCTTTTTGGCAGGATCAAACTGGAAGTCACTTCCAAAGCTAGCGATCTGTTTGGGCGAAACGCCGCTCTTCAGCCACATAATGAGATCCATGTCATGGCAGCACTTTGCCAGCAGCATCGGAGCCCCGCATTTTTCCTCGTTGCCCCATTTGCCGCGCACAAAGGAGACGGCCAGATGATGGTAGCTAACATGTTCTGTGGCCTGAATATTGATAATGTCACCGATCTCCCCGCTCAGCAGTCTCTGCTTGATTGCGACATAGAAGGGCGCATACCGCAGAACGTGGCAGATCATCACCTTCCGCCCGGTCTCTTTTACAACCTTATATAAATAGTTTACTTCCTCCTCGCTGATCGCGAAGGGCTTTTCCAGCAGCATATCATATCCTGCACGCAGGAGCGGAACCGCAGTGGGCACATGCTGGCGGTCCATGGTTCCATTGATCACCGCGTCTGCCAGCTTGGGTCTTGCTGCCAGCTCCTCAGCACTCCTGAAGCACATCTCCTCCCCGAAGCCATGCATCTCCGCAACCTTTTTCCGCCGGATCGGATCCGGATCTGCTACGCCCACGATCTTCAGCTCGTCCGGGTGTTCCAGCGCATACAGGCTGTACAGGATCGCCCGATGGCCCGCGCCCACGATGATGGCTGTGATTTGCTTACTCATAGTTTCTCTCTTCCTTTCTTTTGAATGGATCTCCGATTCCAATTTTGTTTCCAGCATATCTTTTTGTGCCGAAATCGTCAAGGTGAAGGAGCATGACATTTTATCCCGCACCATGACGAAAGGAAGAATAATCGCATCTTTGTGGATATTGTGCAACAATCATGCTCAAAAATGAGAAAATCTTTTGTGCGTTTTGTATCAAAAAATGTTGCAATTCCAAAAAGAACATGATATGCTTCTGAGTAAAGAAAAACCACTGGTCGGCAGCGTACGAGCTGAACGGAGGTTATGGAAGCACGGGGATCTTCCCCGTCCCATTCCATAAATCAAGGAGGAAAAGATTTTATGAAAGAAAGAAAAATCAGCAGACGCGCCGTATGCAGCGCTATGGTCGCTTCCCTGGCATTGGGTGTTCTGGAGGGCTGTGGCAGCTCTTCCTCTACGACTGCTTCTTCTGCTGCCGGTTCCGGAGCAGCTGCTTCCAACGAGCGCATCACCGTGCGCATCCTGAAATCCAAGGCCGCAAACGAGGTTGCTGCCGAGCAGATGGATGTCTGGAAGGTCCTGGGCGAAAAATTCAATATGGATTTTGAATTTGATAACCCCCCGCAGGACAATTACAACGAGCGCCTGAATCTTGTGATGATGGATGCTCAGCTGCCGGATATCATTATGGATATGCCCACCACCGAGGTGCTGAAATACGGCGAGTCCGGCGTGATCCTGTCCCTGAACGACTACATCGAGAACAACATGCCCAACCTGAAGAAGGAGATCGACAAGCGGGACGGTGTCGAAAAAGCACTGACTTACAGCGACGGCAATATTTATTATATGCCCATGCTGGATGAGAAGGTCTCCGGCAATATGCCCTACATCGTCCGCACCGACTGGCTGGAAAAGCTGGGCATTGAGAGCCCCGTGACCCTGGAGGACTGGGAGAACTACTGGCATCTGGTCAAGACCACCGACCTGAACGGCAACGGCACCAACGATGAGATCCCCTTCAGCTCCTACGATATGACCGGCCTGCGGAACTTCTGCACCGCCTTCGGCTGCCTGGATGACTTCTACACCGACCCGGACGATGGCGGCAAGGTCCACTACGGCCCCATCGACCCCAAGTACAAAAAGGCCGTGACCTGGATGCACGATATGTACGAGAAGGGCTATATCGACCCTGAGATCATCACCATGGACATCGCTTCCTTCATGCCGAAGCTGGCCCAGAACACGGTGGCTTCCTTCTACGGCCCGCTGGGCGGTATGCTGGCTGCACAGAACGCCACCATGCCCGCCTCCTTCCCCGGCTTCCATGTTGAGGCCACCGTACCCCCCAAGGGCGATGCACAGATCCACTCCTATATTGATCAGGAGCCGCGTGCGATCGCAGCAGCCACCATTACCGCAGGCTGCAAGAATGTTGACCGCGTGATTGCTCTGCTGGATTACATGTACAGCGCCGAGGGCACCCTGCTGATCAACATGGGTATTGAGGGCACTCACTACACCATGCAGAACGGCAAGCCGATCTTCACCGATTATGTAATGAAGAACCCTGACGGCCTGTCTCCCAAGAATGCGATCGGCACCTTCACCTTTGCACAGAGCTCCGGCCCGTTCATTCTGAGCCAGGATGAGGTCACACAGCTGGATGATGATGCTGTCAACCGCGCAAAGCAGGACTGCATCATTCCCTTCCTGGAAGAATCCAAGAAGTACGTCATTCCCGGCTCCACCTCCTTCTCCTCTGAGGATGATGCCGTCCGTCGTGCAGTGATGGCAGACGTGGATACTTACGTTGACGAGATGATCATCAAGTTTGTTTCCGGCCGTGAGCCGCTGTCCAACTGGGACGCCTACGTTGAAAAGGTCAATGGCATGGGCATTGCAGAGGTCATCGATATCTACCAGAAGACTCTGAATGGCTGATGCCTCAGCAGGCACCTATTTTTTGATCCAGTAAAATAACGGCCGGGGCAGGAACACCCTGTTCCCGGCCTATTTTTTCCTGGGTTCTTCAGAACGAAAACAGGAGAATACCACCATGAAAACTGCCACCGCAGCAAAACCGATCACACTGCCAACAGCGAACCGCCTTGATCATGCCTGCAAAAAGTTCTGGCGCAGCCGCTATCTGCTTTTGATGCTGCTGCCCGCTCTGATCTGGTATATCGTGTTCATGTACGCGCCCATGTACGGCGCGCAGATCGCCTTCCGTGATTTCTCTCCCGTACTGGGCATCACGGGCAGCAAGTGGGTCGGCTTCAAATATTTCACCCAGTTCTTTAAATCCGAGTATTTTGGCCGTCTGATCAAAAACACACTTGGCATCAGCCTGTATTCAATTATTGTGGGCTTTCCCATTCCCATCATTCTGGCTCTGCTGATCAACGAAGTCCGCGGTAAATTCTTCAAACGCAGCGTACAGACCGTGGTGTATCTGCCCCACTTCATCTCCGCTGTGGTCGTTGTCAGTATTCTGAGCGCCCTGCTTTCTCCTTCCAGCGGCCTGATCAACCAGCTGATCACCGCCTTTGGCGGTACGCCGATCCACTTTATGGCCGAGCCCAAGTACTTCAAGACGATCTATGTTCTTTCTGACATCTGGCAAAGCGCCGGCTACGGTTCCATTGTGTACATGGCGGCACTGACCGGCATCGACCCCTCTCTCTACGAGGCCGCCACCGTTGACGGTGCTTCCAAATGGGACAAGCTGATCCACATCACGCTGCCCGGCCTGCTGCCCACGATCATCATCATGCTGATCCTCCGCATGGGCTCTATTTTCTCGGTCGGCTATGAAAAGATCATGCTGATGTACAACCCCGCAACCTATGAGACTGCCGATGTGATCTCCACTTACGTTTACCGCCGTGCCTTTGAAAGCGGCGATTACAGCTTCTCCGCGGCTGTGGGCCTGTTCAATTCTGTGATCAATTTTACCATTATCATGCTGTTCAACAAGTTCAGCAAAAAGATCAGTGAGGTGAGCCTGTGGTGATGAAAAAGAATATTGATGCGATGAATCACCCCACGAAAGTGAAGGAAACCATCGGGGAACGAATCTATACCATTGTTGTGTATCTGCTGCTGATTCTGATCAGCGCAACCATCATTTTGCCGCTTCTGCACATCATCAGCGGCTCATTCAGTGATCCCATGCAGCTGCTGACAGGCAATGTTTCCTTCTGGCCCAAAGGCTTTACGACCTCCATGTACGAGAAGGTTCTGAAGGATGCCAGCATCTGGAAGGGTTATCTGAACACGATCCTGTATACCGTGCTGGGCACCCTGATCAGCGTGACCCTTACCGCCTGCGCCGCCTACCCCCTGTCTCGCAAGGATCTGTTCGGGCGCAATATCTTTATCAGCCTTTTCATCTTTACCATGTTTTTCAACGGCGGCATGATCCCCACTTACCTGATCATTCAGAAGCTGGGCATGCTGAATAAGATCTGGGCGCTGGTGCTGCCTTCCGCCATCAGTACCTATAACATGATCATCATGCGCACCTTCTTTGAAAACACCATCCCGAATGAGCTGATCGAGGCCGCAGCCTTAGACGGCTGTAACGATATCACGACCTTCTTCCGCATTGTTCTTCCGCTTTCCGGTGCAGTGTTCGCCGTTATGGCGCTGTTCTACGGCGTTGCGCAGTGGAACAGCTGGTTCCCGGCATTGCTGTACATTCGGGATCGTTCTCTGTACCCTTTGCAGATGATCCTGCGTGAGGTTCTGATCCAAAGCGACATCGGCAACATGGCCGGTTCCACCGGTGATGTCGAGGTCATCGGCGATGGTCTGAAATATGCCACCATGGTGGTTTCCACCCTGCCGATCATGTGCCTGTATCCGTTCCTGCAGAAGTACTTTGTTGCCGGTGTTACCATTGGCGCGGTCAAGGGCTGATGGGAGGATACCACACCATGCAATCACATGATCTTTCCTTGCCTGCGTGGGGCCCCTACACCAAACGATACAGCGGCATTTCCCATGTTCCTGCGGCCAACGATGGCGTTCGATTTGACCTGTCCGTTTTTCCGGGAATGTATCGCCGCCGGGTCGATGTGCCCAATGTACGGTTTGAAAGCGGCTTTCACCCCTGGGCTGCGGCTCCGGATCTGAGCTGCTACACGTTCCGCCACGAGCTCCTGTGGAAGGATCAGCTGTATGCAGACATCTCTTTTGCTCCCTTGGGGGAGGATGCCCGGTTGATTCGTGCCGAGTTCCACAACAATACAGATGCTCCGCAGAATCTGGTGCTTCATTCTATGGCATCCGCTTGGGATCCCGTTCCTTCCTACCGCGGCTTCTCCCTGCCGGGCTGTGAGGTATCCCTGCCGGAAAACGCGGCCTTTGTCTGGGCAAAGGATTATGACACCCTGGATTTTTCCATCCACCGTCCCAATGAATGCCTGACCTGGGATGGTCTGCGCCGGGGCGAAGAAGCCGTTCCCGGCTTTGGTCAGGGATACGGCATTGGCACGGGGTTCGGCTGTTCCGAAGGCAAAGGACCTTTTGGGCAGGTCATGCCCAGCGGAAAAGGGGACACCGTTACCTTTACGCTTTCCCTTACCGCGCCCCTGCATACCCCCTGTCTCTGTGTACGGTATTGGAATCCGGCAGATGAGAGTTCCGAGTACGATGTCAATGGTCAGGACACGCTGCGGCTGCCACCCTGTCAGAAGCCTTCTATTGCCATCCTGCCGCTGAATGCTTCCATTCCCGCCGGGAAATTCACTCTGACCCTGACTGCTGCCGGTGTTGGAGGGGCGAAGCTGGACTGCCTCGCTCTGTGCGAGCAAGCGGACGCTGGTAACTTTACCGTTACCCTGCGCGGAGATGGCTTCCGGCCTCAGGCCGAGCCCGCCGCAGATGAGAACTATCTGACCCTGCAGTATCCCCACATTCAGGAGTGCTACGGGATCCTGTGGGATGATATCACCACCCATATTCGCACGATCGAAAACGATGAGCTGGATATCTTTCTGCGTGACACCGTACACGACCATGTAAATGCCACGCTGCGCGGCAACGGAAAAGGGCATTACGTCAATCTCTTTATGGGGCCGATCCCCTTGGAGGCAGGACAGACAAAAGTGATCTATGGAGCGGTCTGTGCTGCGCCGGATGCTTCTGCCGCCGCGCTGCGCTGCCATGAGCTGCTGACGCAGCGCAGTGATTGGGAGCATGTATGGCAGCAGGCTTCTGCATCCCTTGCAGCACCGCCCGCTCTACCGGCCGCCGAATCGCTTGCCTTGGGCCAACAGTTGATGAATGCTGTTCTCTGCACCAACGTTGTGTATCCGGTGTACACGCGGGGACAGTATATCCGCCACTACACTCCCGGACGCTGGTGGGACTGTGTCTACACATGGGATTCCGGATTCATTGGAATGGGCCTGGCTCAGACCAGCCTGCGCAATGCCTTTGACTGCCTGAACACCTACCTGATGCCCCCGGATTCTGTGGATGCTGCTTTTTTGCACCATGGCTCCATGGTGCCAACGCAGTTTTATCTGTATGCCGAGCTGTTGAATCGCACCAGCAGCAGAGAACTTGCCGCCTACTGCTATCCGCGCCTAAAGCTGTACTACCGCTTCTTCACCGGGCAGGAAGGCGGCTCCACTACCGCCAACCTGCACAGCGGCCTGCTGCGTCCCTGGGATTATTTCTATAATTCCGGTGGATGGGACGATTATCCCCCACAGCAGGAGGTCCATCGTCGCCGTTTGCAGGCCAGCTGCGCGCCCGTGGTCACAACTGCCCATGCGATACGCTGTGCCAAGATCCTGGCGTACACCGCTCGCCTGCTGGGCGAGACAACCGACGCAGATGCTTTTGATGCCGATGCGCTTCGCTTGGGGCGTTCCCTGCAGACTGCATGGGACGAGGAAAGCGGTTACTTCGGGTACCTCCTGCACGATCCTTCCGGTGATGCTGCAGATATTCTGCGCACCGAGCAGGGTCTGAACTACGATATGGGCATGGATGGCGCTTCGCCGCTGTTTGCAGGTGTCTGTACAGAACCGCAGAAGAAACTTCTGTGGCAGAAGCTGCAGAGCCCGGAACACCTGTGGTGTGCCTGCGGCCTTTCCACCGTAGATCAGAGTGCGCCGTACTATCGGCGTGACGGCTACTGGAACGGAGCTGTATGGATGCCTTACCAGTGGATGTTCTTCAAATCTGCACTGGATGCGGGCCTTGCCGATTTTGCTTACCGCATTGCTGACACCGCTCTTACCCTGTGGCAGAACGAGTGTGCCGAAAGCTACTGTTGTTTTGAACACTTTATGATCGAAAGCCGCCGTGGTGCCGGCTGGCATCAGTTCAGCGGGCTTTCTTCTCCCATTGTACAGTGGTTTTCCGCTTACTACCGCCCCGGCACCCTCACGACCGGTTTTGATGCCTTTGTCCGGCATACGGATTGGGCACCGGACAACAGCGCCTTAAATGCCACGCTGGATTTTACCGCAGCGGGCCGCAGCACTGTTCTGGTTGTTCTGCAGCCGGGTTCCAAAGCTGTTACAGCCTCTGTTCCCTGCACCGTAACCACACGCCATGATGGGCTGCTTGAGCTGACCTTTGCATTGGATGCTCCCTGCACTGTTACCATAAGCATCCATCCCTGAATCCACCTGTAAAAAGAAACGAACGATGTCTGTCCGAATGGGCTGACATCGTTCGTTTTTTCTGTGCTGAAATCAGTTGTCTCCTTTGCGAACTGCAGAAGGCGAGAGCTGATACTTCCGCCGGAATGCCTTATAGAATGTATTCGCTGTGGAGAATCCGCACTGTTCTGCAATATCCGTAATATTCAGATCTGTCGTTCTCAGCAGCTGCATCGCATGATCCAGACGCAATTCTTCCACATACTCTGTATAGCTCTTTCCGGTTTGCTCCTTCAGGAATTGCGAAAGATACTTTTTAGAGATCTTGAACTGCTCCGCCGTCATCGCCGCATTGATCTCCGGATTCTGGAAATTCTGTGCCAGCCAGTCCAGAATATTCTTTTGAAGCGCATCATTGTGGCTATGCTTCAAGAATTGCACATGGTTGCAGATCTCCACACAGCAGTCCTGCAACCGGCTCAGCATCTGGCGGGCAGTCAGTTTAGAGTCATAACTGCACAGATAGGCGATATCCGGACAGCATACCCTTTCCGCCGTGTTCAGCAGAATGCCGCCTGCCGTGTAAAAATCCTGCTTAAAGTTTTCCGGGTCCAGATTATCCACCGAGAACAGTTCACTCAGAAGCGAAACCGCTTCTTCCGTGCATCCGGAAAGCAGATACTCCCGAAGCCGCGCTGCATTGGTTGCATTGACCGTGGTACCGCGCTGCGTACTGCTGTTCCCCAAATAGCAGATCTTCTGTGTCGGATCCGCATAGGCCGCCACACTGCGGGCCTTCCAGTAAATATCTGACAGCTGCTCCATTTTCTCAAAAGGATCGCTCAATATCAGGGGAGTTGTCAGATGCAGCGCATCATACAGCTGCTCTGTGCGGAAACACATTTCCCGCAGTTCCTCTGCTTCATCCGTTTCCTGCGTCAGGACCACCAGGATCAGGTCATCTGCCGTTGCCTGTACATAAAATCTCTGCCCGTAAATTTGACGTATCTGCTCTGACACCACCACAGTACGCAGCTCTTCTTTCAGTGAGCACTCGGCGTTTTCCTGAAGAGATGGGATCAGCAGCAGGAAGTTATAGGCTTTCAGCTGCACCGCATCCGTCAGCTGCTGAAGGGTTTCCTGGCTTACAGACCCTGTACGCAGCAAAATTTCCATTTTGCCGTGTTCCAGCTCGCTGCGTGAATGCTCCAGTTCCCGCGCCAGTTCATGCTGGCTGTTTACATTACGGAGAAAGATCTCATTCAATACTTTCCGTGATGCCAGATCCGACTCGTCCAGCGTGTCCAGCATCGGACGCAGGCTGTTCATATCCTCCAGTGTCATGCAGACGCTGATCAATACACAGCCCAGAACGCCCACGATCAGATACAGACAAATTGCACGCTGTACTGCCAACAGACCCGCTTCGTAGAGCGACGGCGGCATTCCAATGACCGCCGTTGCATTCAGAGATGCCACATATCGCGTTGCCATCAGATAGCGCTTTCCCTGATAGGTCTCCCAACCCGTATCATCACTCGTCAGGGAAAGTGTCGTTCCGTCATAGTTGTTTCCCGCCAGGATCGTTCCGTCATCGGAAATCAGGCAAAAAAGGCCTTCCTCGCGCCATTGCTGCTGCGAAAGAAACATCGAAACAACATCTTTTTCCTTGATCAGCACCGTCATTGCGCCGCAAAGGCGGCCCGCCGTGTTCACATAGGGCTGATATACTGTGACATACGAATTGCCATAGCTGGAATGCATCAGTTTGACAACATGGGCGGGCTTTATCGTCATTACGTCGATCTGATTCTGTGCATCCCATTCCTCCTGAGACACATCCTCATACTCAAGTGCTCCCGGGTAAAAATTGCTATGGCTTTCATACGCGCTCCGGTCATCCAATATGATGCCATTCCGCTCAAATGTAATATAGCTGTATGTGATCACAGAGGAATCGTAGGTCTTATCCTGTAACGATTTGCTGGCTCTCGTCAGTGTCTGATAATCTCCCAGAATACTGTTATCATAACTGCTGGCAAGCAGAGTATACTCCGTTTCGCTGAACAATTTGTTCGTTGTACTGCGGATGTTGCTCAGGCATCGCTCCAACTGGGTGGTGCCGATCGCCAGCATTTCCATCGTGCTGGAGGACTGCGCTTGGATCGTCTGGCGGATCATCAGGCTATACAGAGGAACCACAACCAGGAAGAACCCAACCGGAATACAAAGATACCTTAAAAGCCTTCGGATCCAGTTTCTAACAAACAGTCTCTTACGCATCTGCAAAAGCTCACTCCAAGCAATGATGATTTCTATGGAACTGTTGGCTGCACCTGTAAGGCGTTTATGGAGCTGGTGCATATTGCACAGCTCCTCCCTCCGCAATTTCGCAGCATCTTTCTAATTATTTTACCACAGAAGGATTTTTTCCTCAACATTTTTATTGATTTGTAACAAAAATCCACTTTATCACCATGATTTTCAATGCTTGAAAATCTCTGTCAGATGGTCTATCACTTTGCTCCGCAAACCGTGTTGTCGTTCAAAGCCACCACCCGGGGCCTGACTGTCTGAGGGAACTCGAATCCCTGGCCCTCTGATTAAAAGAGCTTACTTTGATGGATTTTTGTGCTCTGAGTCGTTGCAAAACACACGATTTTACGGATTTTTTATATTACTGCGCCCTGTAGCGGCTTCTCATGCATTTTCGAGTTGTCGCATTTTTGTCGCACTTTTTGCGGAACTATAATCGGGACCTTTTTCATCAGCCATGATAAACAAGGGTTCGAGATCCATAATTTCGGATGGATGGAAACTGCACGGTTTTGCTGCCACAGGAAGAGTAATCTCGGGTGGCTTCCCTGCCCTATTTCCGGATGCTGCACCCATTGAAATTTCGCCGGAGTGATTTTGGCGGTAGGTGTGGGGAGGGGCAGGAATTATTGCTTGATATGAAACTTTTTTTTACTTCTTCACCCTAGATCATGGCTTGCGTACATCAAATCAGCCTCTATTAATATTTTCTCCACACCATTTTATTGACCACGCCAGTATAGCTCTGGATGATTTTCACGACTTTATCAGACACGTTTTCATCCACATAGTCCGGCACAGGAATGCCCAAATCACGATTCCTGTTCATCTCGACCGCCACATCCACAGCCTGCAGCAGATGGTCACCGTCAATACCGGCAAGGATGAAATCTCCCTTATCCAGTGCTTCCGGGCGCTCAGTACTGGTACGAATACACACCGCCGGGAACGGGTGCCCTACGCTGGTGAAGAAGCTACTCTCCTCCGGCAACGTTCCACTATCGGATACCACACAGAAGGCATTCATCTGCAGGCAGTTGTAGTCATGGAAGCCCAAAGGCTCATGCTGGATCACACGCTTGTCCAGCTGGAAACCACTCTGTTCCAGACGCTTTCGGCTGCGGGGATGGCAGGAGTACAGAATCGGCATATCGTACTTTTCTGCCATTTTATTGATTGCAGTGAACAGCGAATTAAAGTTTTTCTCGGTGTCAATATTCTCCTCACGATGGGCAGAAAGCAGAATATATTTACCCTTTTCCAATCCCAGACGGGCGTGGATATCGGATGCCTCGATCTTGGCCAGATTCTGATGCAGCACTTCAGCCATGGGCGAACCCGTCACATAGGTACGCTCTTTGGGCAAACCAGTATCAGCCAGATAGCGGCGGGCATGCTCAGAATAGGCCATGTTCACGTCGGAAATGATATCGACGATGCGGCGGTTGGTCTCTTCAGGCAGGCACTCATCTTTACAACGGTTACCGGCTTCCATGTGGAAGATGGGAATATGCAGCCGCTTTGCACCGATGACAGACAGGCAACTATTGGTATCGCCCAGCACCAGTACGGCGTCTGGCTGGATAGCAACCATCAGCTTATAGCTTTCGGAGATGATATTGCCCATCGTCTCACCCAGGTCTGCACCCACGGCATTCATATATACTTCCGGATCTGCCAGCTGTAAATCGTGGAAGAACACGCCGTTCAGGTTATAGTCGTAGTTCTGACCAGTATGGGCCAGAATTACATCAAAGTATTTCCGAGTCTTGTTGATGACCGCTGCCAGGCGGATGATTTCAGGGCGGGTACCAACAATGATGAGCAGTTTCAGCTTGCCATTATTCTTAAAAGAAACATTGCTATAGTCAGCCATTATTTTTCTCCTCTCACACCGGCTCAAAGAAGGTGTCCGGGTGCTTCGGGTCAAAGATCTCGTTACAGGTCATGACCGTGACCAGATTTTCCGTCTCAGACAGGTTAATGATATTGTGCGTCCAGCCGGGAATCATGTGGACAGCCTCGATCTTGTCCCCAGAAACCTCAAACTCCACCGTTTCGCCAGTATTGATGTTCCGTTCCTGGATCAGACCATGCCCAGCCACCACAATGAATAGCTCCCACTTGGAGTTATGCCAGTGCTGCCCCTTGGTAATGCCCGGGCGGCTGATGTTGATGCTCACCTGTCCGCAGTCGGCGGTATGCACCAGTTCAGTGAAGGAACCACGGCTGTCCACGTTCATCTTCAAAGCATACTTGAACTTGTCAGTCGGCAGGTAGGTCAGATACAGGGAGTACAGCTTCTTGGCAAAGGAGCCATCTGGCATCTTGGGCATCATCAGAGTCGTTGGCTGCGCCTTGAATTCCTGTAGCAGATCCACAATTTCGCCCAGTGTGACCTTATGTGTCACGGGGACGCAGCAGTAACGGCCATCCGCTTTGAGAACCGTTTCCACGCCATCAAATTCGCAGTGCTGCTCCTTGCCTTCCAGCAGGTCAAACATCCCTTCTACCAAGTCATCGATGTACAGCAGCTCCAGTTCTGTACTCCGATCATTGACCGTAAAAGGTTCATCGTTGGCAACCGCCCAGCAGAAGGTACTGATTGCACTGTTGTACTTGGGGCGGCTGTGTCCCATTAGATTCGGAAAACGATAGACCGCCACTTTTGCACCAGTTTCTTGGGCATAATCGAAGAACAACTCTTCTCCTGCCTTTTTGCTGCGGCCATACTCGCTGTTGCCGAAGCGTCCAGCCATTGTCGCCTGAATGGACGAGGACAGCATGATGGTTGCCTTATTGCTATGCTTTTTCAGGCAGTTCAGCAGGTCAGAAGCAAAGCCGAAGTTACCCTTCATAAAATCTTCTGGGTTCTCCGGGCGATTTACGCCAGCCAGATTGAACACGAAGTCGGCCTCCAGGCAATATTGGTCCAGTTCCTCCGGGGTAGAGCTCAGGTCGTATTCATAGATTTCATCAATATGCAGTTCCGGGCGGGTCTTGTTCTTACCGTCCCGAACGTTTTTCAGATTGTTCACAAGGGCGGTTCCCACCATGCCCTTGGCCCCTGTCACCAGAATGTTCATTTTCTCACCTCCGGGCGTACCGCTGTGCAATCCGGAACATCTGCTCCATCTGGCACGACTGCAGAATTGCAAACCGTCACATTGCTACCGATACGAGCATACTTGCCAACTTTTGCACCAGTGCGAACGACGCTATTTGCATAAATGAGCGCATAATCTTCCACGATTGCATCACAATGGATTTCTGTACCCGCATTCAGCAACACGCCATTGCCCACGACTGCACCATTCTGAACACAGGCATTCTGCAAAATGACACACCCATTACCAAGTTTGGCGTAGGGGCTAACGTAGGCACTGGGTGCAATGATATTCGGGAAAGTATAGCCCATTGCCGCAGCTTTCTCATATACCTGCACCCGGAAGTTGTTATTACCAATGCCAACCACGAGCAAACCATAACTCTTGCGCAACTCAGGCAAATTCGCAATCTCACCAACAACAGGAGTACCACAAACCCCAGTCCCAACAGGTTGTCCATCGTCCACAAAAGCGCAGTCATACTGGAGCATTGCCTGCTCGGCCACCATGCGTCCAAAACCACCAGCACCGACGATCAACAGTTTCTTTTTCATGTGAAATTATTTCTTCATAATAGTGTTTCTAAGCATCTTTTTTATCTTATCGAGAAATGGAATTCTATTAAGTCGAAAAGTTTTCCAAACTTTTTCATCGACTGGAATCTTTCCGATTTTTATGTATTTATCATATATTTTCAGCATTCCTTGTTCTTTTTCTGCCGGAAGATGTAGAATTGTGATTCGATTATATTCATAACAAGTTGAAATCAGCCTGAATCCTGCACCAGTCCAAAAACGATAAATATACGCTCCTGCATTCTTAATGCTTTCCCTCATCTCATTCGCTGCAAGAGATAAAATAAACTCATCACCTTTCGTTGTTATAAAATTTTTCTGGAGCATTTCATAATAGACCTGCTCGCATGTGTCAACAAAAGCTTTTGCATTCTCTGCAGATGCTGCAAAAAATTCTCCGCCATAATGTGTAATCAGTTTCCTTTGTCCGCAGTAACTCTCAATCTCATCACACAGCAGAACATAATCCCGTGTGTTCAGGCCATGATTGATATCATATAGCATGATATTCTGCCTGCATTCTGTCCAAATAGCATCAAAACTTCCCTGAATGTAGACATCGGTGTCCATGTAGCAAATTGACTCATACTTCATACAAGAGAGCTTTTTTAGGACGCAAAGCTTATAAAATGCAAGCGCCCATGTATAACTACCTTGAAATCTAAACTGGTCAAATGGGATTTCCATCACTTTAATCTCCCATTTATCAAAAATAGACAGAAATTCTTCAGGAATATTCCATCTGCCAAAGTTTGTAACTAGCGCAACATCCGAATCCGGATTGTAATATTTAGCCGAAATCAATGCCACACAAGCATTCTTTAAATATATTTCGATTTTGCCTTTTCCCTTTATAGAGACATTGACCCCTGAATTCATATTTTCTTCATAGGCAAACGGAATGCAAATCAAATTCATGCCAGTTGTTCCTCTTTACAGACTAATTTTACTTATCTTCTTTCAATGCATTCTGCACATACTCAGTGGTCATAATTTTCTTAACGGTACCTTCCACATCCAGCCGGGTGGTGTTGTGGCTGGTGTAAGACTCATCGGCCATGGTGTGGACCTCGCCCTTGACCACGAACTTATCGTAGTTCAGGTCACGATTGTCAGCGGCGACACGGAAGTAGTGCCCCATGTCCTCACTGCGCAGACGCTCCTCGCGGGTCATCAGGGTCTCGAACAGCTTCTCACCATGACGGGTACCAATGATGTTCGTGCCAGTGTCACCAAACAGCTGCTGAACAGCCTTTGCCAGATCACCAATAGTGGAAGCATCAGACTTCTGGATGAACAGGTCACCGGGATTTCCGTGCTGGAAAGCAAACATGACCAAATCCACGGCCTCATCCAGATTCATCAGGAAACGGGTCATATTCGGGTCCGTGATGGTGATGGGATTGCCCGCCTTGATCTGGTCGATAAACAGTGGGATGACACTGCCGCGAGAGCACATAACGTTACCATAACGAGTGCAGCAGATGGTCGTACCGCCACGCTCTGCGGCCACACGGGCATTTGCAAAGATAACATGCTCCATCATAGCCTTGGAGATACCCATGGCATTGATAGGATAAGCCGCCTTATCCGTAGACAGACAGACAACACGCTTGACGCCTGCATCGATAGCAGCATGTAGCACATTATCAGTGCCGATGATATTAGTCTGAACAGCCTGCATGGGGAAGAACTCGCAGGACGGAACTTGCTTCAGGGCAGCAGCATGGAAGATGTAGTCAACACCAGGCATAGCGTCACGGATAGACTGCGGATTGCGGACATCGCCGATGTAGAACTTCACCTTTTTGGCGGTGTCAGGATGCTTAGCCTGAAGCTCATGACGCATATCGTCCTGCTTCTTTTCATCACGAGAGAAGATACGGATCTCCTTGAGGTCCGAGTCAAGGAAGTGCTTCAGTACGGTGGAGCCGAAAGAACCGGTACCACCAGTGATCATAAGGGTTGCGTTATTAAATGCAGACATTTTTATTTCCTCCTATGTGCAGTCAAAACACATCTTTCAAGCAAATTGCATCAAGCATAAGTTTCACATTTGGTCGCATTTTGCGAATAAACAGTGGAAAAATCATGATTGTTGAAATTTGTGTTACTACTGATGCGAACGCAGCACCAGAAGCTCCAAACAATGGAATCAGAAAATAGTTCATTACAACATTTGTTATTGCCGACCCGATATATAGATATTTCAGATATTTTTGACAGTCATAACTTATAACCCAAACATTTCTCGCATCTCCCAAATAAGAAAATGCAATGTACCATGTAACAATTCTCATAGGGGTAATTGCTGGCAGATACGCTTCTCCATACAATATCAAAATGATGTATTTTGCAAACATTGTATACAATATTGAAATTCCAGCAGAAGTATAAAACACAATCGCATATAATTGTCTGCACTTTCGTTCAAAAAGCTTTATATCCGATTCAAATGCCTCCAATATCACCGGATACATTGAGTCATTGATTGCTGCCAGAATAAAACACCATAGACCACATACAGTAACCGCTGTTGAATAAAATCCAACTTCTGTCTCATCCATCATTTGCTTTAGCATCAGTTTGTCGGTACTTCCATAAATCGATACCATCAGTGAAACCAAAATAAAATGATGGCTACTATTCAACAATTCTTTTACTTTTCTCCACGAAAACGAAAGAGATGGTCCTCCATGCCTTCTATAATTGTAATAAAGGCATACTGCAACCACTAGATATTCGATTGAAGACGCTGCTGCAAACCACACCACATTCTTTTGAAACACAAGCAATGAGATTTTATAACCCATCATCACCGTGTATCCAATTGCGGATGCTATCGCAGCATATTTTGATTCAAGTTTTGCTTGGAACCAGTAGTTCAAGGTATCAAAAACCTGCGGAATTGCTCCCAACCCCAGCAATAATACTACTAAATGTGTTGTCCTTTCTCCTCGATCCAGAAAAAGTGTTGCAACCATAATAAGAACAACTGAACAGATACTCGATATCATCCGAACGCCAATAGCTGATCCTGTCGTTTTTCCCTCTTCATTTGGATGATCAATGAAATTTTTAACAATTACCGAATTGATTCCAAGTACACAAAATGTCGAAAAAAAAGATGTGAACGATGATGCATAATTGACCAAGCCATAATTTGATGGTCCAAGATAGCGTGCAGTAAGCATGCTGACAACAAAGGACAGACTCATCTGGTAAATCCGACCAATAATCATCCAGCTAGCATTTCTCGTCACTTTATTTTTAAAAATATTTTTTATTTTTTTCATTAATTTTATCTCTAAGCAATCATTTCACGATGTAATGTGCAAACTTATACACATAGAAAAGATGATGTGACAAAATAAACATCCATTGATTGCACTCCTTACTCGATGGAATATAATCTTCTTTATTATCAAGAATATATTCCAAGAGTTTTTTTTCTACATCTCGGTATTCGTCTCTTGTACGAACAGCCAAAATCCTAAGCACATTCATTCTTGCCTTCAGCAGCATATTCTTAGCAAGGTCATGCATTTGGGGAAATTGTTCTTCAATTTTCTTGTACTTCAAATCAGACACTTTCAAAATATCAAAATATTTTTCAGAAAAAACCGTCCTAGATGAACTTTCCGAATTCGCCCGATAAAAATAAATCACATCGTTCGTCAAAACAAAAACATTTTGTTTACAGAGAAGTTGAAATACAAAATAACTATCTTCATTTATTCTTATATCTGGAGTAAACCGAGTTTTTCCAATAAATTCTCTCCGAATCAATTTTGCACATGCGGAATACGTAAACAAGTGATCTTTTAGAGAATTTTCAAGAGCTTCTGCACCAGTCCAAATTATTCTGTCTTGAAAAAGTTCCTGATTCTCACAACTTCTTCCAGCAACAACATCCGCATTCGTCTCTTCTGCAATGTTTACCGTCTTTGCCAAGCAGTCTTCAATAAGCTCATCATCCGCATCGAGAAATACAACATAATTTCCAGTTGCTTCATCAATTCCTTGATTTCGAGCCAATGAAACCCCCAAATTTTTCTGATGAAAAACTGTTATCCGTTCATCAGCAAATCCATATTCTTCCGCTATTCGCCCTGATTTATCTGTGCTCCCATCATCAATCAAAATCAATTCCCAGTTTGTATATGTTTGTCTCAGCACAGACTGAATACAACTATCCAAATATTTTTCCGCATTATAAATCGGCACAATAATGCTTACAAGCGAATCATTTACCGAACCAATCATTTTCCATCACCTTCGCTTCGCTGCAGATTCCATTTTCATATGGACTTTTAGTTTTCTTGGCAAATATTATATTTTCGCACAAATCAATCAGTCTTTCTGCCGCCACATCTGCATTCCACAAATCTGCTATTGTATGGTAAGCATTCAATCCAAGCTTCATGCGATACTCGGCATCATCCATCAATCTACAAACCTGTTGTTCAAGCTGCTTTTGGTTTCCGTTTTCATAGATCAGACCATTCTCTTCGTCCTTGATCAAAAACGGAACCGATCCAATCGCATGGCTTGCCACAACTGCGCAGCCGCTGTTCATAGATTCATTCAGAACCGCGCCCCAGCCTTCATTGAAATCACTGGTGAAGAGGTAAATATCGGCTTTTTCCATATAGGAACGGACTTCACTCGCCTTCATAGCGCCAGGCATTTCCACGCAGTCTTCCAGGCTCTTATCTCTAATCATGTTATGGAGCCGTTCTTCCATTTCACCCGTACCAATAAGGGTCATTTTGAAAGAATAACCTTTTTCCTTGATAGACTCCGCCAGCCGAATGGAAGCATCCGGGTGTTTCCATCCGATCAATCTTCCCGCCCACAGGATGGAAACGCACGGGCGCTTCAGCCCATCTGATGCAGCCGACAGTTTTCCTTTCATCAGCTCATCCGGATCATATTTTTTTGCCTCCGGAAAATATCCCCATTTGTAGCATTTTCCACGATAACAGCCAAAACGAGCATAATCGCCTGCAGTATAGGCACTTGCTGCCAGCATATAAAGCGGCTTGGACTGGAATCGTCCGTGATGAAGCCACATCCCACAAATGATATGCGCAATATTGTTCCAATGAACGCCCTTTTTCAATGGCCTCTCACTGTACTTAAAAGTCAGTTTATTCTTTTTAAGGCGTGTGATAATATAGGAGTCCGGTGCACTCCCAATAATTACAATATCACTTTCGAGAGCCAGCTGTTCAGCTTTTTCCCGCAGCTCTTTGCTTTCATTTGCTTTTATCTCAAACGTGTATGTATCTTTATCCAGACTCCAGCCTAATTTGATGCGTTCCTCCGTCATCGGCTCAGTAGCGACAAATTTGAAATCCTCGCCCAGACGATTCACCATTGCCTTACAGAATGGAAGCTGATGCGGGCCAAGGAAATTTGATATAAATGTAATTTTCACTGTCTTATCCCTTTCTTCTGCTTTCATTTCCAGAACGGAACATACGGACTGACTCCCAGATATCCCCAGCCTGTGTTTTTATAGAAGTACAACAAACAGAACACAACACATCCGCAATAAAGAACCATCTTCAGAAATTTTGACCGTGTCGATTTTTCAATCGACTCCGGAATTAGGAGGCATTCAAAGAAAGCGAAGTAATACCCCACCCGGCCAATATTCATATGATAAAGGCCCAAGCATTGGATTGCCGCAGCTAGATACATACAATTTATATACAGGTTCCACGGGGCATCACATCGAATAAGAAGGGAGCTTATAAACCAGATCAGAGCATACAATAAGAAACAGGCGTATGCTCCTGTAAACTGGATCGTATTATAGCTGCCAAACAGTGTCGCAGCGACTTGTATAATGGCCGGTGCTATGAAAATCTCAACTATAAATGCTCCAAGCATCAAAAAATGAACGATATGATTTTTGACTTTGATTTTTGAAAGTGGCCATACGACTATCCCAATCAGCGCAGACTTATGGAACATTGCTGCCAAAAGAATCAATGCTGTAAATTTGAGCCACTGCTCCTCCTCCGCTTGGAGTACAGCCAGCAAAAACAGACCTATTGCAATCATCTGCCGGATTCCTGAGAAGGAAAACGTAAACAAGCCGAATGTAAAATAGATCAAGATGCTCAAGCACGGATTTTTTGCTCTTCTATAAAAGAAATAGAAAATTGGTGCCTGACATAGCACAGACATGATAGCAATAAACCCCTGCCTTGGCACATGGAATACTGCCAGCGTATGAATCAGGATACGAAAAATCAGCTCAAAGTTAAAAACGGGATCCAACCATCCCCGCTGCGCACTAAGCTCATACCCTCGCAGGTACTGTACCATATCTCCACCAACATACTCTGCACGGAGACTCTGCAGTAACACGGTTGACAAAAAAGCCAGACAGACAAAAGTCTTCTTTTTATCTTTCAGTCGGACGTGTTTTATCCCACCATAAAGGGTTCCTGTCCATAAAATCAATCCATAATAAGGAATCATATTTTAATCCGTACTCTGCTCCAAAAGCTTTTTGTATATTTTCTCATAATTTTCCACCATTACTTTTTGAGAAAATATTTTTCGACCAGCCTCACAACAAATTTTCTTTTCTTCATGATGTTCAGATACATTTTTCACAGTGTCAGTAAGCTGTTCCATATCACCATGTGGAATAAAATGCACGTATTTTTCTGGGAAGCTTCCTTCGCCTTCATCTCCATGAAAATAGAAACTGACAATTTCTGTGCCACAGCAAAGTGACTCCAGACAAGTGGTCGGAAGGCATTCACGATAGCTTGTCAATACCATCACATCAGCTGCAGAGTAGAACGTCGCAAGCTCCTCCTGTCCATTTGCACGACCATAATAGATACCGCAAAATTCTTTCGGGGGCGGGTTATTCAATCCGTCCACAACAACAACCACGTACTTTTCGGAATCCAACCGTTGGGACAGTTCCGTGATAAACTTTCCGCCCTTTACAGGGTTGGTATAACTTGCCGTCACATGAAGGATCATCTTGCGGTCGCCAACATTTAGTTTCTCTCGAAGAACCAGCGCTTCTTTTTCTCGATAATGAAATACATCTGTGTCAATTCCATTTAATACGGTGCAGATTGGATACTGCCTCAGTACCGGCGACTGTGCCGCTCGCTCTCCCACCCAATTCGAAACCGGACAAAGGATCAGGTCATCAAACCCTTCAAATGCTTCTTTCATCTTCTTCCAGTTCCACGCAGCTGCTCCTTTTCTGGTGGAATTGATTGCTTCTTTTTGATTTGGGCAATTATGACAACCAGTCTTCCATTCATTGCATTCAAATGCGTACCCGCAATTTCCGGTATACATAAACTCAGCATGAAGCGTTAAAACGGTTGGAATATGATTCTTTTTCAGATAATTTAAAAGTCGGTAGATATCCACAAAGTAACCATTGATGCACTGCAGATGCACCACATCCGGTTTTTCCCGCTCCAATCGGTGCAACAGTGTCAGTGTTCCAAATGGTGTCACAGCATACGGCTGACCTGTCAGCCGGGACAGAACATTCCATGCCTTCGCCTCAAACTCTGTACAGGTTTTATAAACCCCTGCTTCCTGTACTTTCTGACGACGTCCATATAAAACAACACTATCAAATCCATTTTTCTGCAGGCTTTTATGGATATCTCTCGTGATTTTTCCAGTGCTTCCATAGTCGTATACGCAATTAATTTGTAGAATTTTCATTTTGTGACTTATCCACCACTTCTTGCAGCCATTTGCGAACCTTTCGAGGGTTTACATCTGCGTTATGATTTTTCAACGCCAATGCTCTAGCATTTCTTACAATCTGCTCCCGTAATTCCTTATTTGTCAAAATCTTCTCGAGACCTTTTTCCAGATCTTCCGGCCTTGAAATCACATATGCGGCATTATTTTCTTTCAGATAATCGATTGATGCGATTCCCTCTGGACCATAAGCAAGTAAACATGGACCGTACATTAAAGACTCTGCAATCTTAGTTGATACTGAAAATCGTACCAACTCTTTCATTGCAGGATCAAACGACTCCGTATGGATAACCATCACGCTTTCACTCATAACTTCTGGTACTTGTTCTGCTGGAATCGCCCCTCGGAAGTTAATTCCCGGTGCATTCTTTAACGGGCTAATGTATTCTGCTTCCTTAGAGCCTGAATACACATCTATAACTTTCGTCAGGGTATCATCATTGATTTCAGAAATTGCTCGTCCCAATTCAAGTAGAGTCTTATATCTTCCACAACTTAGATTACCAATATAGGATACTCTGCTAGCATCCGATTTTAATACCATACTTTTGTTATCTGCAGAGGTATGCAGAGTAACGCACTGCTTGTGAAAAAGATTGGTATATGCCTTATTCATCTCATCACATATTGTAAAAATTGCAGCTGCATTTTGTATGGTTTTATTAACCACGTTCATAAACAGCTTCTGTCGAATCCCGCCGAGAAGCTCGCCTTTATTTCGATTATTTATAAAGTAATCATCCATACAAACTACAGCAAGAGGTTTACTCAAATACCGCGCAATTTCATCAGCTAATCGATATGAAAATGCACCATCTCCCGGTGCTAGAAATATAATGTCTGGGTTCATAGAATCCAGCCACGCCAAGAGTTTCTTATTTTTCCAATTACTTAATTTCCAAATCGTGTCCCGTGCAAGAAGCATCCATGCTTTGTGTGCGGCACCCAATTTGTAAGCATCATCAAGTTTGATGTTTTCCGGTTCATCCACAACCGGGGGAACAATTTGGGTTTTATCAAAAACAGTTCCCCGAATTTTATGATTCAAAATAGACTTCACTGCGTCTAAATCCGAAAAGCGATAATAGTTTTCACATACATCTGTATTGGTTGGCTCTCCCTGCCGTAAAAAAAATTGTGATACATTGTTTGCGGGAAATGCACTAAAATATGCCATTAGTGTCTTTCCCATATTATTCGAGTAGCTTAAGACAGGTTGACTTATAATTAAAACATTCATTTAAAACCCTCAACTTCTCGACGCCTTACAAGTAATACTTGACTACACCCTTCACAGCGTATCTCATAAATGCCCATGCACTTGTTACTGCATTGAGTTTTAGTGCCTTACGATATATTTTCCACCGTTCCTTTGCCGCATTGCTCTTCTTATTTGATCTCGATCCGCTAACCTGTCGATAATGCATCAGCACTTTCGGATCACCGTATGCAGTCGGGCAAACCTTGAGCAGCTCCATCCACAGGACATAATCCTCATGGTAAAAGTCCGCATTGAAAGGATGCCCCTGCATCAGTTCCGTCTTGATAAAGCTCGTTGAGCAACTAATAACGCTTGACACCAGCATTTTATTAAAGTTCGTTTGCTGCGGAACGATAAAAGGTTTCTTAATGAGGTTGTTTTGTTCATCGATAAAGTCATAAGAGCAATAGACAATATCTGCGCCATTTCTCGCTAGTGCAAGTTGGCGCTCCAGCTTGTCTTCGGTCCACAGGTCGTCATTATCCAGAAGAGCGATGAACTCTCCCTTAGCCTCCTTAATACCGACATTTCGGGCATTGGCCACGCCAGCATTGTGTTCCAATGCAATTACCCTAATTCTGTCATCGCTCTGTGCCTTCTGCTGGATAAGCTGCAACGAATCATCCTTCGAGCAGTCATCTACTACCAGCAGCTCGAAATTGGGGTAAGTCTGATTAAGTACACTGTCGATTGCCTGCTCTACAAAACGGTGACCATTGTAGTTCGGCATCACGACAGAAATCAGAATGCTGTTTTTCATGCCGCCCTCCACTGTTTGCATCCATACAGTGCAGGTGCGGCGGAATTAACAACATAGATTTTTCTATGAGGGTTACTCTGTGTTACCCCCCCCCCCGGAGATTTTCAGGTTCGTGTACTTAATCACATTTTTTATCATGTACCAGCCCTCATAATATGCGGCCTCTATCGGGTTCAATCCGATATACCGATATGTATTCCAATTCATCTTTGCAGCCTTGAACTTGTTGCCCGACTTCGATGATTTTGCAATTCTATAAATGAGCAGCGGCTCATCTACACCATAGGCCTTTCGTCCATCTTTCAGGATATTGAGCCACAGCGCAAAGTCTTCATGCATTCCATCGCCTACCGCATAGTACTTTGCATATAGCTCCTTACGGACAAGCGCAGAAGAATTAGATAAGACATTCTGTTTCAACAGCTGCCGGTAGGTAACTTCTGCAGGAGCAGCTAGATACCAGTCGATTGGTTTTCCATCCGCATCCATGAAAGCCGATCCGGTAAACAGCAGGTCTGCATTTGTTTTCTTTTGAAGCTTGATCTGCTTTTCCAGTTTCTCCGGTGCCCACGCATCATCGCTGTCAAGAATAGCGACCCACTCACCGCTAGCTTCTTCCAGCCCATGTTTCCGGGTGTAAGAAACGCCGCTGTTCTTCTCATTCGAAATCAACCGAACCCGATCATCTTTTTTCACGATTGCTTCAGCCAACATTGCGGTTTTATCTGTCGAGCAGTCGTTCACAACCAGAAGTTCGAAATCAGGGTACGTCTGGCTCAAGACTGAGTTGATCGCTTGTTCAATCGTTTTTTCAGCATTGTACGCTGCCATAATGATACTGATCAGACCAAAATCATTCTGCATCACTCTTCCGTCTCCTGTCCCATCGCCGTGGTCTGACCCTCTGCCACACCTTCCGTGCTCTCCGGCATAAACAGGATCTTGATGGTTGCTAGCATGATCTTCAGATCCTCGATCAAGCTGGGATGGGCGATATACATCAGATCCATCTGCAGTTTATCGTAAGGAGTCGTATTGTACTTGCCGTACACCTGCGCGTAACCGGTCAAGCCAGCCTTTGCCTGAAGCCGCAGTGCAAACTCTGGCATCTCTTCGCAGTACTGGGCGGCAATCTCAGGGCGTTCCGGGCGCGGACCTACAATAGACAGATCACCTTTTAGAATATTCAGCAATTGAGGCAACTCATCCAGGCGGCAAGCGCGGATGATATGGCCGACCTTGGTAATGCGGTCATCCTTATCACCTGTAGAAAGGCGGGCTACACCGTCTTTTTCCGCATCAACTCGCATGGAACGGAACTTGAGGATTTCGAACTGCTTGCCGTCCTTTGTCAGCCGAACCTGCTTATAGAATGCAGGGCCCCCATCCGACTTGACTGCAATGGCTGTAGTCAGAAGCAACGGGCTGAGAATTACCAGTCCAGCCAACGAAACCACAATATCCATCAAACGCTTTACAAACAGATACTCCGGACTTGCCATATACCGGCCCACCCGCAGAACCGGCAGATGGAACATGTGCATCGGCTGTGAACCGCTCATGATCACATCGCCCACTCGGGGAATCACAAACACGTTGATACCCTGCCCGATGCAGTATTTCAGGATGATATTGCGCTCATGGCTGTGGACGCCGCTGATGAACACGCTCTGCATTCCATCCAACAGGCTCAGGTCGCTCAAACATTCTTCCACATTCAATGTCATCTTGACATCGTATTTTTTCGAGAGGCCATACTCATTGATGAGCTTTTCCAAGCCATGCCGGACATCGTAGACCACTGCGGTGGGCTGAGGCGGAAAAGTCCGGAAATACCAGGTATGGGCGCATCTTGCCCACAGGGTTGCCATCATGACCTGTCCGGCAATCGCTGCGATGCCCGGCAGAAGATTGCAGAGCCGCCGGGCCATCAGGCAGATGACAATGTACAGGATGCCATCGGTTGCCATGGCTGCCAGCACCTGACCATAAATCAACTCTGAAATGCGTTGCAACGACATCCAGAACGCATCGTAGACTTTTCCCAGCAGGAAGAACAACACCGCAAACAGACCGATCATGGCCCAGTTGCCCTTCCAGCCAAATTTGGCGTATACCTGATACGAATAGTAGCCGTACCAGCAGGCCGCGAATGGGATTGTAATCATCGCCAAGTCGATGAGCTTCACGATCTTTAGCATCAAGTCATGCTGAAATTTTGACATAATACCCCAATAACTCCTTCAATTGTTTTCTTTGGTTCTCATCAGCCTTTCTGATGTTGCCATGCGTCGAGCTTTTTCCACTGCATTTCAACAGCATCTAATAAAGCCATATAGTCCTCCTGCCGCAATCAAGGGGTATCCTCCATTTGGATCATGGAAGATACCGCTTATTTTTGTTCTTGTGTCAATTCTTGCCCTATTTTATCATAAATTTACCAGTACTTCAATAGAAATACCCTGCGCTGCCACGGATTGTCGGGATAAAAACCAACATTTTCACGACATCTTATCTAATTTCATCCAGCAAATGCTAATTACGGTAATTCAGAACTGGTATGTCTATGCATAAGGGGTCAGACAAGGGTCAAGTAAAGGGAGGCATTCAGATAGCAAAACGGGGAGAAAAAATCCACAAACGGAAGGATGGCCGCTGGGAGGGGCGTTGTATCAAAAGACGCACTACCGATGAAAAGCCAATCTGGGGTTATCTGTATGGATACGCTTACGGAATAGTCAAAGACAATCTGATGAAACGAAAAGTCCTGTCCGGAGCTTTACACAATTATTGGGATGGTCTCTTTTGTCCCGGACTGGGGAAAACAGACAACTTTTCCGCTCAGCCAAAATGACCCCTGGCTCCAGATTTTTAACCACCCCCACCCCACTTCTGACTGCTTCTGACTTCCGCCAAACAAAAAAGCCAGCATATCATACGCAAATCGTACAATACACTGGCCATTCCGGTTATTCTCTCAGGCGCTGGTACAGTTGAAGTCATGCATCAGCTTTCCAATGTCAGAGTCATCCCGATACTCCAGTCTCGAAGGTGACACACTGCTGTTTTCTGTATTCTCATCTTACCATACAGTGTGCACTTTATCAATCGTCCTGATGTGGATTTTCCAACCAAGGGTTCTTATCGGGACACCGGCATTGTCGTGTTCGGAAGCCATACTTTTTGATGACCATCGACACCAATATCACCTCCCCTCAAGATTTTCTTTATTAATCAGGGGAGAAAAACTGTACCTATTCTATATAGAGAAAGTACAAAAATTGTCCTCTTAAATCTCAATCAGTTTCCATCTCACACTATTTCCAGCCTTATGCTTTCCGATGCTAACGCTGATAATCTGTACTCCATAGCTCCTGAGTTTTTCATTCAGAGTGTTAACTCCTATCGCCCTGCCCTTATACTCCATAAACACCCCGGTTCTCATAATTCCTGTATACATATCTTCTTTGAGCATCGGTTGGTTGATGTGTTCTTTCAGCCAGTTCATGAGCACAGGCATACGATACGCTCGGATGTCCTGCTTCAAATCTACTACTGCATACTTCACAAACGCCTGCTTATAGGATGTTGCTATCATCTCCGCCAGCAGACTCTCCTCATATCTCAACTGTTTGACTCCCAACTGATTGACACGGTAGGCTCCTTGGGATGCGTCCCACTCCATCACTCTGCATTTTTCCAGGCTTCTGTTGATTTTATCCGGCGTCCCGCTTTGGCGATACTCTGCAAAGGCTTCCTCTCCTGCAAGAAATGCTTCCACAGGTTTCAAATCATCCTCAATGACCGACTGAAATTTCTTCAAATCCCCCATATACCAGTCTGCATCATAGTCACGGAAGTAAACGGTACAAGTATCCTCTGCATCCAAAGGACGTTTTCGCCCCATGGACTGTGCGATATCTGTCGGTTTCCATTGATCAATGAAGATATGCTTTACGGTACGGTCTTTGATTTCGATTCCCATGCCGATTGCTTTTGTCGTGAATACAAACCTCTTTTGAAGCTTCCTGTCCCGGATACAATTTTCCAGTGCGTCAAACTGCTTTCCATATTTGGGATCGTTCTCTGAGCAGTAGTACCCGGCGGCGTCCCCGAACTGTTCCTTCATCCTGACAAGATCCTCTCCACCGGACACAAAGACAACAGCTTTTTCATCCGTCGGGAGATCTTTCAGCATCATCACCAGATTCTCTCTGGCATAGAAGTACATCTGCGTGATATGGCGGTAATCCTGTGGAAGTGTGTAGATTCGGTCAGACGGTGTCTGGGAGACGGCATTCAACATCTCATATATCTGGCCGCCTGTTGCGCTCATGTAAATCACCACATGATCTTTCTCGGTTCTCTGCAATTCTTCCATTGACAGGCAGGTGTTGATATTATAGGTTGCAAAATCTGTGAAGTAGTGGCATTCATTCGCCACGATGTATTTAGACCCCTGCAAATACTCTTCCAGTTTCCCAGAATTGTTCCTGCAGCATTTTTCCATATACTGATAGGTCTTAACTTTCAGGACATCCTCATAAAGTCGTAGTTCAGCAGCAGCCTCTTCACCCATATCGTCAATTTCTGCTTTCAGTCTGCGGCGGATCATCTCTGCATGAAGCGAATTCAGTGGACACAGATAGAGAATCGAATCCTTTCCTTCGCCATTCAGTGTTCTATCCACAAGCCAACCTGCCAGTCTCCTGACGATAAACTCGTTCTTGCCTCGGCCGGTTCCGCAATCCAGTATCACACGGCCATTCTCCCAGTGCTTGTAACTCTTCTCCGATGAGATCCGACACATATTGCTTTGATTCAGCAACCACCAAAGTCGTCTCCTGTTCGAGCGCAGCCACTTTCTCGGCAGGTACCACGTCTTCATTCTGGGGACAGTCGCTTAGCTGAATGAACAAGTCCGAGTCAAACGGCGGTTCAGAAAGCTCTCGTGCCCGTCTCTGCCTTTCCTCATCTCTTCGACGCTGCTCAGCCTCTGCATCAAGCCGTTCCAGCTCCGCATTCACTGCCTGCATAGATTCCCGGTGTTCTTTTTCTGCCTCTTCCGTAACAGGTTTTTCTGCCAGCTCCTTTTGGTAGTCCTCATAACGGTGCGTTCCCTCTTTTTCGTCGAGAAGCTTCAGAAAGAATCCCCCGAATGGCCATTTTGTCTTTGCCACGATAATCACTTCCATTCTAAAAAATCACATGGTCAGGCATCTTCACCCGACCATACGCTTAAATCTCTACTGTGATTCCGCACCCTTCAACTGCAAAAATTCTCGTTGCAAAATGCTTCTTCACCTGATAAAATGGAAAGCAGGGAATCTCTGTCTGCAAACAATTTTCCCGTTTCCATGGCCGCCTTCCTGTTACCCTCAGGAAAGGCGGTTTTCTTTATGACGGAAAGCTCGTGAACATCCCATTTTCTTCCGAAGCCCATTCTCCTGCTCCGCTGTACAGATCCTTCAAATCATCCAGCGTACAGCAGCTGATGGCAATTTCCGGCAGCCCCTCCCAATTCAATGTAGGTGTAATGCGCAAATCCACACCTCCCGGCAGTGTAAGGATCACGCCTTTTTTGAACGCTTCTTCATAGCGGCTGGCCCAGATGCATCCCTCTGGCATGTCCAGATTTCTGGCCAAGACCTCACTCAGAACGACTTCTGCCTCTTCTTCCTCATACGGTTCTTCTGCGTGGATTGCGGCATCGTTCATATAAATATCAATCATTTTCATTTCCTCCTACCATTACTTCTGCGATTGCTTCCGACCGTGCATTCACTGGATAATGCTCTTCCAACCACTGCTGCGCCTTGCTTCTAAAAATTCGATATCTGCCATGAATCATCACTGCAGGGAAATCTGGTTCTTTGATCAATTCACGGGCCAACCTGTCACTCAGTCCAAGCCATGTCCTAAACTGGTTCATATCCATTACAGCCTCTGGTGCGCTTCCAACTGTTTCCTTCTTACTCATACCTTATAGATCTCCTTTTATTTTTGTATTATCGAAAATTTCTTCTTCTCCACTCTGGTTTTCCAGAATGGTCCTTTTGTGCATCCATAGCGCACCACCTCCTTTCCAGTGATTAGCCATAGCTAACGTTCGGTGTAAAATCACTAAGCCCTCACGCATGTGCTCTCTCCCGGATCCGAATGCCCCCTTCCAGTGCATCCGCTGCAGCCGCATCTGCACTCTGGATGGCCGATGCATAGTAGTTCAGCGTGGTTGAGGTCTGTGCGTGTCCAAGCCGCCCGGAGACCGTTGTGATCGGTACATGTGCCGCAATCAGGATGCTTGCATTCGAATGGCGGAGGCTGTGAAAGTTCACGTCCGGAAGATTGTGTGCTTCCAGAAACTTCGGGAACCAGGACGAGATGATATCCGAGTCTATCGGCTCTCCATTCCACTTCGTGAACAGCATATCGTTATCTGCCACTTTGCCATTTTCCAGTGTGACCTTGCGCACCCACGCTGAGCCGATCCGGAACCTCTTTACTTTTTGGTATCGCCGGTACTCCTGCAGCAGTTCCACGCAATCCGCTCCAATGCGCAGGCATCTCTTGCCTCGTCTGGTTTTCGGTGCATTGAACACAAGGCCTATCCCGGGGATGGACTGGACTGTCCGCTTGATGGAGAGCGTTCCCTTTTCAAAGTCAATGTCCGACCAGCGCAGGGCGCAGATCTCACCCCGCCGGGCACCAAGCAGTAAGGCTAGCTGAGTGATCACACTGTACTGCGGCGGCGCATCCGAGAGAGCATCCAGCAGCTTTGGAATCTCTTCTTCCGTCAGTACCCGAATGTCGATTTCCTCGGCTTTGGGATGTTCTGCACGGGAGCACGGGTTCTCGTTGATCAATCCCCACTGGACACCTTTCTTAAAGATGCTGGAAAGCATGGCCTGATAGCGGATGACGGTGTTGTTGTTCAGTTTCCCGTCCTTTTGGGTATGCTCCACAAACGCCTTTGAGAAGGCCAGCCCCACTGCAGCGGACACTTTTTCCGCCGTCTTCCGGCTGATACTCTTGCCTGCATAGACCATTCTCATGGTGTCCTGACCGATCCCGGCCTTTTTCGCCAGTTCACCTCGGGTTCCGCGTGGGAGCAGGTTCAGAAGGGCTTTCGTAGCAGTGTAGGTGCTGTCCCGGCGAACACCCTTCTCTTCCAGATTGTTGTAGAACGCCATCACATGCGCCGGTTTGATCTTGGAAACCTTGAGATGCCCGAGTCCGGCACTGATCCGGCCTCGCATCCTTCTATAATCGTAGAGCGTCTTGGCCTTCAGCTGCTTGTTGGCGTATTCCTCAAACCAGCTGTCGATCAGGTCATCCAGCAGCATGTCTGAGTCCAGCACGAGGCCGTTCGTGACCTGCTGCGAATCCTCTCTGACCGGCTCTCCCTGTGCGAAGAACTGGGCCAGCGTGTCCATGTTGACCAACCACTTTCGGCTTGAGATGGCCGTATAGCAGATCTTGCCCGTTCGGCAGAGCTTGCGGACATATTCGGGTGTCACGTTGAACCGTGCGGCGGCGTTTTTCACGCTGGCCATAGTGGGATAAGGGTTCAGAACAGTTTAGAGTCCCCTCAGCCCGCCAGATGCCCCCACGTCATTCATTTTTAATTAAATCCTCCGGCAGGTGCTCCGGTATGCGCACAAAGCCCCTTTGAAGCTGTCGCATTTCTGTCGCACTTTTCAAGCCCCGCCGGGCGGATATAACAAAAAGAAACCCACGATCCAAGCCGCATTTGAAACGGTGAATCGTGGGTTTTCCTTTGGTGCGCTCGAGGGAACTCGAATCCCTGGCCCTCTGATTAAAAGAATGAGCCAATTGGGAAACAGCCGTTTGCGTTCGTTTCGTTTTGCATAGAATCATCGTCATTTTTATTTTCGTTCGTGCGCGTTCGTTTCCAATTGTTTGCAATGGATAAGGCACAAATAAGGCACATTCCAGTTCGCCTTGCATCCGATAAACAGGACAACACACAACCCATCATAGAGAAAGCAGCCCACAGGCCCGGCGGAATCATCCCCGCCCCCTGTGGGCTGCTCTGTTTTTATGCGTGGTTTTCGTCCCGAATCCGGGTAAACACATCCGTCAGGGCATCCGATGCAGCAGCGTCCGCCGACCGGATGAACCCGGCATAGATATCTGTTGTGGTGCTGGTCTTGGCGTGACCCAGACGGCCCGACACCGCCGTAACAGGAACGTGGGCGGCGATCAGCAAGCTGGCGTTGGTGTGCCGCAGGCTGTGGAAGTGTACCGGCGGGAGATCATGGGCAGCGAGGAAGCCCGGGAACCACGTTGTTACCGTCTTGGGGTCGATGGGTGCGCCGTTCCATTTGGTGAATAGCAAATCATTCTCCACCGTTTTCCCGGCGATTTCCACACGCCGAACCCATGCCGTGCCCATCCTGAGCCGTTCCGCCCGTTGGTGCTGGCGGTATTCCCGCAGCAGCTGCACACACTCCGGCCCGATCTTGATGCACCGCCGGGAGCGTTTTGTTTTGGGCGTGGTGAATACCGTCCCCTTGCCCGGGATGTACTGCACGTTCCGCTCAATGGACAGTGTACCCGCGTCCAAATCCACGTCACACCAGCGCAGCCCGCAAATCTCACTCCGCCGGGCACCGGTGAACAAGGCAAGCTGTGTGATAACGCTGAACTGTGCCGGTGCATCCTGTAAGGCTTCCAGCAGCCGGGCAACGGCCTTTTCTTCCAGTGCCTGCACGTCTATCTCTTCGGCCTTGGGTGCTTCCGCCCGCTTGCAAGGATTCTCGGGCACAAGGCCCCATTGCACAGCCTTGGTGAATACGCTGGACAGCATCCGGTGATAATGCTGCACCGTGTTCCCGTTGAGCCTGCCGCCGTCCTTGGCGTGCTCTGTGAACGCCTTAGAGAGGGGAAGCCCCACCACCCCGGCAATCTTTTCGGCTGTGCTCTGGCTCACGTTTGCGCCCCGGTACACGTTCCGCATGGTATCGTCTCCGATGCACGCAGCCATGGCAATCTGGCCCCGCTTGCCATGGGGCAGACGTTCCAGCAGGGCAGGCGTTGCGGTATAGGTGCTATCTTCCCGCACGCCCTGCTCCTCTAGGTTCGAGTAAAAAGCCATCAGGTGCGCCGGTTTCACTTGGCACACTTTCAGTTGCCCCAGCCCGGCGGAGATACGCGGCACCAAACGCCGGTAATTGTAAACCGTCTTGGGCTTGAGCTTCTTTTCGGCGTACTCGGTGAACCATCGTTCTATCAGGTCATCCACCTTCATGGACGCATCCAGCAGCACACCGGCATGCACTTCCTGTTCAAAGGCATCCGCCTGCCGCTGCAATTCCTTTTCCAGCTTCTTCCCGGTCATGCCCGGCGGCGGGGTAAACGTCCGGTTCACCATCACCTGACGGCCCTGCCGGTCATAGCCGTTGGAAACCCGGATGCAGTAGGAGCAAGAGCCGTCCTTCTTCATCCGCTTTGTTATCTTTGCCATCCGTCCACCCCGCTTTCTGCTATCCCGCCGGGCTTCATTCGTCCTTCATGTAGGCCGTCACACGGTCGAACAAGGGCAGATATTGCCCCTCTATCCGTGCAAAGATAGCCGCCGCTGTGGCTTCATCGTAAACGTGAGAGGTCAAATTGCGGTCGTTCAGCAGCTCCACCCATGCCTTTTGATCGTCTATCATGCCAAAGGCAAACGCCTGCTTGATAACTTCTTTCGGGCTGTTGATGTTTGTATAGCCTTGGTCAAGCAGGTATTCCCGCATGGTTTTCCATGCAAGTTCCGTGCAGAACTCAAAGCGCTGAATGGTTCCATCCCGCACCGAATCCAGAGGGAACTTCTTGTAATCGTCCAGCGCTTCCCGCAGCCGGGCCACCGCAGCGGTAAAACGGTCATATTTTTCATGCAGCTTGTCCATCAGTTCAACACCATCCCTTTCGATGTTCGCAAGAAATACCGGTTCCATGCCGTCCTGAATGTGCACGATGTCAAATTTCAGCAGCGTGGGCAGTTCCTCGCAGTGCATCCAGAACTCCGCTCGGTTATCCTCTGGCATTCCGTACACGGCTAAATCTATGTCACTGTTGGGCCGGTTATCGCCCCGGGCACGGGAACCAAACAGCACAAGCCGCTTTGCGCCAAACCGCCGGGCCAGTGCCGCAAGCTGATTATAAAGTTCTTCCATGTTTTCTCACCTGTCACAATCGTTGTGTGCGCTCTATGGGGCTATATCCGCACTCACAGCGGCAGAGAAGCCCCGCCGGGCGGTTTTATTTTTCATCTTTGACAGCATCCTCTTTGAGATCCTGCCGCTGATACTTTGAAAGCTGTGCCAATTCGTCCAGCCGTTCCAACGCAACACGCTGACCCTCCCGGTTCAGACTTTGATAAAGCCGCAACACTTCTTGTAAATCAGCTTCTTGAATAGCAAAATCTACCAGATTTTGCAGCTTGCCCATTACGCTTTTCACTTCATCTTCTGGTATTCCAGCATCCGTTAATTTACCAGCAGATGCAGATACTGTTTTCATAGCATCTAGCAAAGCTTGATGCGTATTGCATTCAATCTGTGCACGCATTGATTCATCAAGCAACGAATCGACGCTCACATCCATTGCATCCGCAATTCTCTTGAGCGTTTCAAACTTTGGGTTGATGCGTCCCCTTTCATATTGGCTTACCGTCTGTGGGGTCACTCCTAGACGTCTTGCAAGTTCTGCCTGAGTCATCCCAGCGCCGACGCGAGCGTTTTTTAGCGCATCTCCTGTTTTCATTGACGAGCCTCCTTTAGTTTAGCTTACCACAAGTCAGTCAATAAGTAAAGTAAACACCTGATTTTTCCCATTGACAAAAGTAAAAACTTGATATAAAATCAAGTTGTGAAGTTTTTACTTGACAGAGAGGAGCTACAAAATCAATGAGAATTGACCGTGTAAAACTGATTGCCGAAATGGCGCGGCAGGACGTCCGTATTCAGGAACTTTCGGAGAAAGCTGCTGTTTCACGTGCAACTATCACCGCCCTGCGCGGTGGAAAAAGCTGCAACGAAAATTCGATTCGTCGAGTCGCAGCCGCTTTGGGCGTGCCTGTAGAAAGCCTACTGGAAGACCGAAAAGAGGATTGACGAATGGGCAATACGATCCGCTATCCCAACATGGGCACCGTAAAACAGGCAGCTGAAATTTACGGACTGTCACCCCACTATATCCGGCGGCTTTGCAAGACCGGCAAAGTCCGGTATGTGAACGCCGGGCGCGGCTGGCTTGTGAATCTGGACAGCCTAGCCCGGTACTTTGAGCAGGGCGACCCGGCCCCGGCGGCTCAAGAACAGCGCATTTGCGGCATCCGGCAAATACAAGGATAAGCGTGGAGGTGCCAAACCGTGCAGACATACATCACACCTTGGTTCAAATTCTGGGTGCAAAGTAATAAAGAATTGTTCGACCTTATGACCGATGAACAAATAGGACGCACCATACGGGCCGCCCTGAACTACTGCGAATCCGGGAGCACCCCAGACCTTCAAGCGCTGGACAAAATAGAACAGGCATCATTCAAGCGTCTGTGCAACAACATTGATGAAGCGGCTGAAAGCTACCGTGCACGTTCAAAGGCAGGACAGGAAAACGGCAAGCAGGGAGGGCGCGGTAACAAAAAATACAAGACCATACCGGATGATGAAACCGAACGATTAAGAGAAGACGTTCTCAGCCAAGCCAATCTCTATAAAGCCAACGAAAGGTAATTAAAGGTAATAAAAGCTAACGAAAGCCAATGCCTTTGCGTTGTGCAAAAGCGTCATCTTTCTTTTAATTTTCATCCTCTGGTTTGTATGATTTTCCGAAAGAAAAAGCCAATAGCTTTTTATAAAAGGTAATGAAAGGTAACCAAAGGTAAATAAAGCAGAAGATAGAAGATAGAAGATAGAGGATAGAAGAATATAAGCACTCGACCCGAAAGGGGGACACGATGAAGATTTTTGATATTCTGCCAACAGGAGAGGAAAACGCCATCCCGGCGAAACAGTTAGCCGCACAACTGGGACTTTCGGAAAGGGAATGCCGTGCAAGGGTTTCCAAAGAACTGCAAGAGGGCGCGTTCTGTCTGTCCTCTATGCACCGTCCCGGCGGGTACTTCCGGCCCTCTGAGGGTGAAAAGGGCCGCAATGAACTGATACGCTTTTACCGCCGGGAACTTGCCCGCAGCCGTTCCAGTGTACGCAAGCTGGCCACGATCAGAAACGCTCTGTCCCAGCCGGACGGGCAGATAGATATTTTTGAACTTGTCGAGGAGGACGCACAAAGCAAATGACCATTCATAGCGTATTTGACATTCCGGGCTTTCTTCCTCTGATGGAAAGACTGAACGGAAAGCCGCTTCAGGATCTTCGCAAATCAACCAATGCAGGAATCGTTATTCAGTTGGGGGAGCATTGTTTGACCATCACGCCCGGTATTCACCCGGATGATGGTCTACCTTGTAAAGCCATTTTGCATAGTTGTTCTTCGTCCTACAAGCAGATTGCCCCTGCCGAATCCTTCAGCCTGCTTTCAAGCTCTCTGGCCGGCGAAACATTGGTCAATGTCACTGACGAACCTGCTGATGGAATCGGTTTTCACTTTCGGAGCAGCCAGAACTCCTTTATTGACCATGTACTAATTACGCCGCAGATGGACAGCAACGGACTTCCCAGCATAGCGGTTTCGCTGTCGTTTTCATTATTTTCGGAAGTCTCACAGTAAAAGTGCACGAAGGAGAAAGCCAATGGACACTTCGACCGATATTGAAGCCATCATTCGGGAAACAGCCCAGCTGGCCGCACTGGAAAGCGCAAGGGCTGTTTTGAAGGAGCAGGCTCAGAGAGCCGCCGGGAGGGCTGACCGCCGCTTACATAACACGAAGCTGCTCCTGAAGAACTACCGGATGTTCAAGAAGCATTGCACGGGTGCAGTCTACACCGATGAATCAGGTGAACATGACGGAAGCGAGGAAGAAACCGCGCTGGAACTGCTGGATATGATGCTTCAGCGTGACCATTCTGTTGTTGTCGATTCCATTCGTCGCTCCTGCAAACGCACCAAAATCATGGTGCAGCACACGGACAATATGCTAAACCTGTACCGGGTGCACTGTGAGCAGAGCTGCAACGATGCTTCCCGGCGCGGCTACCGCATCATCTGCGGCCTGTATCTCGATGATGTTCCCCGCACTGTGGAACAGATTGCAGAGCAAGAGCACATCAGCACCCGGCAAGTCAGCCGCGACCGAGATGCAGCCATTGAACAGATTTCTATGCTAATGTTCGGCATTGATGGGCTGGAACTGGTATAAATCTGCCATCAATGCCCGAAAACAAGGAGAAAGCTACATGAAAAATACGGAACTGTCATATTTTCTGGAATCATTACAAGGGCAGTCTTTGCTTGATCTCAGCCCTGCACCCGGCGGGGGCATCACGTTACATTTTGAAAGCAAATGCACTTCAGGCCACACGGATGATTTGACCCTAACCCCCGACATTGATTTTGATGGCATGTATTTGCAAATTGATTTTGCCAAAGCTAGACCGGATACCATCAGACATCTACCCCAGTGAAATCTTGGTTGCACATCTTTGCGTGACCAATACGAACCTGCTCAAATTTGAGCAGAAAGCGCTTCCCGGTTTTAGGAAGCAAGACTGTTGACACTTTTGTCCACCGTGCAACCCGGTCAAAAATGGCCGGGTTTTCCTATTTGACATTTTTGACAAATAGGCATTCTACGCACAACAACGCCCTCACAGCCTGAAAGAAAGCCTGTGAGGGCGTTTTACTGTTTCAATGATAGTTTCCCTTACCAGATAGGCATAGCACAAAAAAGTGCCACCCAGCCCCCTAGTAAACGCGAAGGACGGGCATTCAATCCCAGACCTTCCTACCTGCTTTCCACTTCTTCCGGGCATCGTTCAGACTGATCCGGTTATACCCGCCGGGATAGTCCGGGTCTGCCTGCTGCACACCGTCATTCACCCAGCCGCACACCGGGCATTCTTCAAAATCATCATTTTCTGAAAAGCTGTGCTGAGAGCATACCGGGCAAGGCCAGACTTCTTCATCCTCTGGGGCTTGATATTTTTCAGGGATCCCGTCCGGGAACAGCGAATCAAAGAACTGCACCAATTCTTTCAAGCTGGCTTCCGGGTGTGCTTCCATGTAATCCAGCACTTCCTCTTGCACTTCACACTGTTCCGGTGCGTTCAGCATCCACAGGAAATCCGCTTCTTCCTCATATTCGGCATCATCAGCCGGAGTATACCGCTCTCGCAACACTAGAACATATTTCGGTTCGTCCTGTTCCATATTCATCACTTCCCGGCGGTTTCGCCCTCGATCACCGGTTCTTCCGGTGCAGGATGTTCCCGCATAAAATCATCTGCCGCCTGTTTCAGTACAGCGTTGGGCGTTGTCCCCTGTGCTGCACACGCCACACGGAACTTTGCTGCATACTCTTTCTTGACCCTGCACGCCAATGTGGTCATATTCTCTTTATCCCATTTGGCATTAGAAGCCTTTTTCTTTTCTGATACCATAATTTCACCCCCTAACTTTTCAGTTTCAGTATACCATGAACCAGCACTGTTTACAATGCCAATACTATATAAAATGACACTATAAACATTGTTGCTTCTGCTCATTTACAAGCACTATAAACAGTGCTATAATAAAGACACAGCAAGGGAGACGGCCAGACCTACCGGGCATCATTCTTTGGCGCTTCTCAGGTGAAACCGCTGAACGCATAAACAACACATTTAACCCGACGGCATAGACCCCGCCGGGAACTTTAGGAGGAAAATACAATGAACGCACCTACCACCAACAAGAGCAAGACCACCGCTGACGATCTCCGCGCCTACCAGTACCTGAAGAACACCTCTGACAGCTTGGACGATGCAAGCCACCTGCTGAACCTGTTCCGTGAATGGGTAGAAGATACCGTTCTGCCGGGCAGGGTATACGGTGGACTGGATTATCTGGCTGTGCTCACCACTGCCATCACGGCCGTAAACAAGGCAAACCGTGAACTTGGGAAGTGTGTCGGGGAAATATACATGGAACTTGATGTGCTCTAAGCCCTCGCATCAGAGTGCCAGCCCAGCGCCCACCGCTGTGTTGGCACTCTTTTTTGTATCCTTGTGGGTGCAGGTGCAAGGGTGCATTCAGGTGCACCTATTGGGTGCATTGGAGGCGTATCTTTAACTTGGCTTTTTATTACAGTATAAGTGCGCTGTAACCGCATTTTTCTGGCTCTTGCCCTTCTCTGCACATTTTTTCATCTGGATGATTTGTGTTGTTTCGGAAATTTTCATTAGCAACAAATTTCATCAGTGCGATGATTAAATTTCACAACGCTTTCTTTCGTGTCGGATGTTGCACTGTCCGTCCATACATGACCCAGAAATCTTATTTCAAATCATGGCATCAGATTACACAGGACGGCGCTCCATGGCACCAGATGCAAAGAGATTCCACGTTGTTCCAAATGGGTGTAGGGATTCCCGCTCATCAATGCTGCATCCCGCTGCACCGCCGCCCACGTTTGGCCCTCTTGAAATATAGTCCTTTCCATGGTTTAATGCAGGCACACAGAGAGCGACACACATCGACCAGAAGGAAAAGAGGTGCATTGCTTGAACAATACGATCCGCTACCCGAACATGGGCACCGTAAAACAAGCCGCTGAAATTTACGGACTGTCACCCCACTATATCCGGCGGCTTTGCAAGACCGGCAAAGTCCGGTATGTGAATGCCGGGCGCGGCTGGCTTGTGAATCTGGACAGCCTAGCCCGATACTTTGAGCAGGGCGACCCGGCCCCGGCAGAGCAAGGCCAGACCGCCCACGGCATCCGGCAAATTGGATGATGGACACACCCGGGAACACACCGAGAACGTACACCCCGCCCGGCGGCGAGGTGTAACACACTAGACTTTCACGGAAAGTCGTGTGCTCTTGCAGAGGGCCTAGAACTTGCAAGCAGGGCAGACGTATATACAATACGCTGCTCTTGCAAGCAATGGCCCTGTACATACACGGCCCCTTGCGTTGCAAGAACTTGTTGGGAAGAATCCCAAACCCACATAGCCGCCCGCTCTGGCAGCGCCGCAGCACACACCCGGCCCGCGCTCTGATGCACGCAGCCAACGCACCCCGCCGGGGGAGATCAGCCACAGATCAGGCGGCGAGAGAACCACCAGCACGACCACAGCCCCGCACCCAACAAGAGCGGGCCCGCACTGGAAGCCGACCGCAGACCCCGCCGGGAGCAGCAACCACCACGCCCACGATCAGACCGCCTACGCACCAGCAGCCAGACCGGTACATGCTGCACCCGTCCTTGTGATGGGAAAGCTCCCCGGCGGACACTGCCCAACACACAGCAAGCCGCACCCAGACCGTCCGCAAATCTCGCAGCCTGAACCGCCCCGCCCACGCCGCCGGGCATCAGAAGCAAGGCACAGCGTAAGGCACACGGCAAGGCATTTTTTCAAGAGTAAGGCACAAACAAGGCACATTCTGGCTGTTTCGCACCCCTTGTAAAACAGAAAAGCCCACGATTTGCACCGCGTTTTCAACGGTCAATCGTGGGTTTTTCTTTGGTGCGCTCGAGGGAACTCGAATCCCTGGCCCTCTGATTAAAAGTCAGATGCTCTACCGGCTGAGCTACGAGCGCATACATTATAAAGCGCAGTATAACACGATACTGCCGAATTATATTACCATACTCCCGGGCAAAATGCAAGCTTTCTGCACAAAAAACTTTCCCAAAGCCGTCATCGGGCAGATTTTGCCATGAACTGCCCCTTTACAAACCGGGCAAGAACCAGTACAATCAAAGCAGTTCATTACAAAACTGCAACCGACCTGCCGGGCGCACTTCCGCGCCGGGCAAGCCGATCCGATAGGAGGGCTTTTTCCATGAAAATTTCTCGACGGTCCGTACTTCGCTATTCCGGGCTGACGGCGGCGCTGCTGGCGCTCACCGGCTGCTCTGCAAGCCCCGGCAGTGCCATTCTGGGCGGTGACCTGCCCGACTGGATGAAGAGCCTGTTCTGCGGCTCGGCGGCATCCTCTTCTGTTTCTTCTGAGGCCGCTGCACCCTCTGCGGCCTCAGCCGGTGAGGCCGCAGCCGGTGAGGCCGCCGCCTCCTCGGCAGCGTCCAGCGAAGCCGCAAGCTCTGCGTTCAGCCTTCTGCCTGCCTACGACGCTGACCCTCTGACCGGCGAAGCCCGCAAGAGTACCGGCCGGATGGTGGGTGTGATGGTCAACAACATCGCCAACTCCGAAAAGCAGAACGCACGCCCCCAGCGCGGCATCGGCTCGGCAGACCTGCTCATCGAGAGCAAGGTGGAGGGCGGCATCACCCGCCTGTGTGCCGTGTTCCGGGATGCGGACACCATCCCGGAGGTCGGGCCGCTGCGCTCCGGCCGCGACCAGTTCCTGCAGCTGCTCATGCCCCATCAGGCCCTCTATTACCACGATGGCGAGAGCATTTTCTGCACCCAGTTCATCAATGTATACGATTACTCCGGCCTGAACATCGGCGGCAAGAGTTACTTCAACACGCCGGTCCACCCCCACGTTGCCCACCGTGACAGCCGCGGCCGCAATGTAGCCTACGAACACACCGAGTTCACCTCCGGCAAGGAGATCAAACAGGCGGCCGGCAACGCAGGCATCGGCCTGACCTACGCCAACGAAACGCCTTTCTTCCACTTTGCCGACTACCGCACCGCGGCCTCCAATGACCTTCCCGGTGCCCCTGCAGCCAAAACCATCAGCATCACCCACTCCGAGAGCTACAGGACCCGCCTGACCTACAACAGCTGGGGCCGCAGCTACAAGCTGGAAATGTACAACCGCTCCAAAAAAGCCTATGAGAACACGGTGGACGAGCTGACCGGAAAGCAGCTGACCTTTGACAACGTGGTAGTCTGCTTTGCCGATATCGCCGCCTATGCGGGCGATTCTCACGATGTCCAGTCGGTCAACTATGTGGCCGGTGGGCAGGCGTACCTCTTCACACGGGGCGGCGTGCAGGTGGGCCGCTGGGAGAAGCCGCATCCCACCCATCCGCTCAAGCTCTACACCGAAACCGGCGAGGAGATGACCCTGAACCGGGGCAAGACCTATCTGGCGCTGGTGGACAATGATGAGTGGAGCAATTTCAGCTACTAAATCACCCGCCCTCCGGGGCAGAAGAGGGAAACCGATGAAACGCTTTTGGATGCGCGCTTTGCTCTGTTTTGCGCTCAGCGCCGCACTGCTGACAGGCTGTGCGCTCAGCCCCAGCTCCCAGCCCGCCGAAAGTCCCACTGACCCGCTCACCGGGCAGGAACTTGTCTGGCCGGGTCAGCGGCCGGTCGCCATCGCCATTGACAACGCGGCCGCCAGCACCACTCAGTGGGGGCTTTCCACAGCCTCACTGGTGCTGGAAGCCCTGACCGCACAGCAGCAGGCCACCAGGCTCTGCCTGGTCTACCCTGCCGTGGGGGCTGTGCCGCAGGTCGGGCCTGTCTCTGCCGGGCAGGACCTTTACTGGCGGCTGCTGGTGGGCCAGCAAGTACTGCCGGTGCAGCGGGGCGGCGGACAGTTTGACCAGAACTACCTTGATTACTACTCTCTACGCGCGGTAGACGCACTGGAGGTGGGTACCAATGCCTTTTCCTGTGAGACCGATTGGCAGAATGTCCCGCTGTGGCATACCAGCGGTGCAGCACTTTCGGGTGTGCTGGGCAGCCTGAACATCTCCCCGGCCCTGACAGAATCCCGCGTCACGGACACCTCTTCCAGCAGCTCCGACAGCGAGAGCGGAGCCCTCCTCTCCGTGCCAAATCTGCTGCCCATGCAGGAAAACGGCAAGCTGCCCGATGCAGATGCTTCGGACGCAATGAGTGTCCGGGTCCAGTTTGATGCGCAGAACGCCACCGGCTTCACCTACGATGCCGACAGCAAGACCTACCGGATGCTCCACGCAGACGGCACACCGCAGCTGGATGCCAACAACGGCCAGCAGACAGATTTCGACAACCTGCTCATTCTGTTCAGTGCCTCCACCCTGCGTGACGATGGTGTGACGCTGGATTACGACCTGACCATGGGCGGCGGAGTCTGGCTCAACGAGGGCCACCTGTGGAACATCACCTGGACGCAGGGCAGCGAGACCACCTTCTTCCTGTATGATTCCAACGGCCGCCCCCTGACCCTGACGGCAGGCCGCAGCTATCTGGCGCTGGTGTCCAGCCTGACCGGGCAGGAGCTCACCGTGCAGAACTCCACCGGGGAAAACCTGTTATAAGCAAAAGAGACGGTCCTGCAATCCAATGCAGAACCGTCTCTTTTTATGCTTTCTTACAGATCGACCACGCTGCCCACCTCGGCAAGGGTGGCAGGCACCGCGCCCAGATGGACTTCATCGGCATCCCGGCGCACCACAAAATGGACGGTCTGGCCTGCGGCAAAGTCAGGCTGATAGATCAGCTCCAGCGTCTGCCAGTCCGCCGGGGTCTCGCAGAAGCAGTGGAGCATCGCCCCGCGCCCTGCGGAAAGATTCAGGGTAAAGGCAGAAGCATCTGCCGCATTCTCACCGTAGAGGGGAGCTGCAAAGCTGCCCACCCGCACCTGTCTGCCGTCACACAGGGCAGTCAGGCCGGTACCCAGGCTGTACAGGGCGTTCCTGCTGTCCAGCCCGCGGCTCTGCAGGTAGCTGGTCCCCACAGCCAGCGGCCGGGCCGAGAGGTTCTCCACCGACAGATAGACCAGCGTGCTGTCCAGCTCCGGGGCAGGCGCATAGCCCAGCAGCTCCACTGCCGCCTTGCCGTCCAACAGAGCAGGTTCGCCCTCATAGCAGGGGGCCAGAGCCGCGCCCGAAACACCGGTGAGCAGGGCAGCAGCCAGACTGACTGCGCCGGAACCGGCATATTTCAGGAACGAGCGGCGGGACAGGGATTGTGACATCGGGGATTCCTCCTAACGGGAAAATAAGTTCTCTTTATACAATAGTAAATTCCGGGCTTTCTGTCAAGAGATTTGCCCGGAATTTTACCTGTTCTTCCGCGGTTTTACGTGTTTTGGATATTTTCAGAGCGGCGCGGCAAAGATTCTTACTCAAATGCCTCGTTTTCCTCGGCTTCTGCCTGACCGCGCAGGGTATCGGCGTAACCAAAGGGGACGATGTCGATGGCCTCCACCAGGCGGTCGCGCATCCAGAGCTGCACGTCGGTCTGGACGGTATAGCCGCAGCCGGGGTCGGCCATCCACTGTTCCGGGTGGCGGGAGGGCAGCGCGCGCTGGCTCAGCATACTCATGATCACGCCGCCATGGGTCACGCAGGCAGCCTCGGTCACATCCATCCGGATCATATACTCAAACAGCTTGAGCAGGGTCTCGGCGCAGCGGGCGTGGAACTGCTCGGTGGGCTCTGCTCCCTCGGGCACAAAGCCGGAGCCGGGGGTGATCCACTTCTTGAAATCCTCTTCCTTGACCAGATCCTTCACGGGGCGGTTCTCAAACACGCCAAAGCCCGCTTCCCGCAGATCGTGCACTGTGAACTGGTGGCCTGCATTGGGGAACAGAATGTTCGCTGTCTCCACAGCGCGCACCAACGGGGAGGAGAACACCGTGTCCACCTGCGGATACTCGAACCGCTCCTTCAGCTCCTTCAGCTGGGCGCGTCCCTCATCACACAGGGGGATGTCCGTACCGCTGCCGATGTACAGGCCCTGCAGATTACCGGCCGTCATGCCGTGGCGGATGAGATGAAGTTTGAACGTTTTCATGGAAAAACACCTCTATCTGGCAAAGAGTTCCTCTTTGCTGTAAAATTTCGCACCGGCAGTGGGCATCCTGCCCGGGCCGTGCGCCACAAAATATGCGTTGATTATCTTTAGTTTAGCATAGATATGGTATCCGGGGCAAGCCTTTTGACAAAAATGACGAAAAACGACGAGAATTTCCGTCACTTTTCTTGCTTTACTTTTTGTTTTCCACTGTGTATAATCAACATGTTGTAAACCAAAACTCAAAGAAGTTTAATTTCCACTACTGAGGAGTCCAAAATCATGGAATTCAACCGTATCATCAAGCTGCTGCGCAAGGAGCGCGGCATCACCCAGAAGCAGGCCGCGGAGGACCTTGGGGTGTCCCAGGCACTGCTCTCCCACTACGAAAAGGGCATCCGCGAGTGCGGTCTGGACTTTGTTGTCCGGGTAGCGGATTACTATAATGTGTCCTGCGATTACCTGCTGGGCCGCTCGGCTGAGCGCAACGGCATGATGCTGAACGCCGATGACCTGCCCAACCCCGATAAGATGAAGGACAACGTCTACCACGGCAGCGTTCTGCCCACCATGAACAAAAAGTTGATCTCCAACAGCCTGAACGTGCTGTACGCCAAGATCGCCGAGTGCCACAGCAAGGCCCTGACCACCGAGGTCAGCACCTACCTGATGATGGCGGTGGCCAAGATGTTCCGCCTGCTCTACTCCGCCGAGCCCCACAACGCCCAGAGCCTGTTCAGCGTGGAGGCCCGCCGCTGGCCCGGCTACTCCGATGCCGTGATGCGGATGAGCGAGAGCAACGTGGAGGACCTGCTGGCCGGTGAGGACCTGAACGGTGCCGAGGGCGTGAAAGACCCCTCCTGCCTTGCCATGACCACCGAGAGCCTGACCCGGGAATACCCGCTGTACACCCCCAGCCTGCTGAATCTGGTCAAGACCAGCGAGACCCATGTGCGCGGCCTGGACCCCAACCAGTGAGCTTCTGTGTGAAACTCCTGTTAATTCTGTGCCCAGGGCCTTGCAATTTCCGGTAAAAAATGCTATAAACGAATCAGCGAAGAAAAAGATTTCTGCCATTGATTAAGGAGGCAAGCTTTATGTCGAACAAGATTTCCCGCCGCACCTTCCTCAAGGTCACCGGTGCTTCTGCCGCTGCTCTGGGCGCTGCTGCTGTGCTGGGCGGCTGCCAGGCCGGCGATAACTCTTCCATCGAGGTCAAGGTCGGCGATAAGATCAGCAACTGGAACAATCTGGCGGTCCAGCTGACCAGCGTCTTTACTCTGGCAAGTGCCCCCGATGCCGAGGGCTATGAGTACATTGCCATGCTGATCACCTCTGCAAACCGTTCCAGCCGCGACACCTTTGCCATCGGCGCACAGAACATTCAGGAGATCGGCGAGGCCTATCCTCTGGATACCCCGGAGCAGATCGCAGCCAACACTGCCGGTTACTTCCACGCTCTGTCCGCTTCCACCACCGACTTCTCCTTCACCTGCGACGGTCAGGCAGCCGAGGGCGGCGCTTATGTCCAGCTGTACGACAGCACCACCGAGAGCTTTACCACGGCCTCTGCCATTCCCCCGCAGGGTGCAGGCTACATTGAGTTGGTCTGCATGGTGCCCACCACCTGGCAGCAGATCGGTGTGACCTACACCCCGACCTTTGTTTCCGGCAAGACTCTGAACTTTACCATCAACGCCTCTGACCTGACCAAAGCCTGATCAAGCAGGACGAAATTTCGTATGATTTGCACGGCGGCGGTGGGAAAATTTCACAAAATATTTGTGAAAACCATTGACATTCGCCCCCGTTTCGCCTATTGTATAGGCAGAGCCTTTTGGCATTTTCGTGCGCTTTGCACATTATAAGGAGGAACGATTATGTCGTTAGCATTTTCTCGCCGCTCTTTCCTGAAATACTCCGCTGTTGCAGCTGTGGCCGTTGCGGGTGCCAGCCTCTTCTCCGGCTGTGATCAGACCGATACCAAGAACCTGTACTGCGATGGTGCCGGTTCCATCACTGTTCTGCAGGTCAAGGCTGTTATGGGTACCAATGACGAAAACTCTAATAAGTATGTTGCACCTGAGCTTTCCGTTGGTGATACTTCTATTGAGCTTCCTTTTGCAATCACTGTTGGCCGTACTAACAATCTGCCCATCAATGTCAACAATTTTATGATTACTGTCACTGATAAGGACGGTAAGAACGCTAAGACTTATAACGTCACTCTGGATGGCCTGTTCAGAACCAATCTGAAGAATAACGATACTGCCACCGGTAAGGTCAAGGCCACTGTTGATGCTTTGAAGGCAGGAGATAAGGTTATTCTTACTTATTGCCCCGATCTGCAGTACGCAGAATACTCCATGAACTGGCGCTTGGCTGTTCCTGCTGAAGAGACCGGCTCCAGTTCCACTACCACCAAGTAATCTCCCCAACGTACATCCCAAGCCGTCCGGGAAAGCCGGGCGGCTTTTTTGCGCCGTCGCATTGGCAAAGTATCTCAATTTTTCTTTAAATTTTCAGCAATTCTGTATCTTGTGCACACCTGCATTTTCTGATACCATAGGTTCATGGAAAAGAATGGGAGCGCAGCGGCAGGGGCCGCCGCGCTGTTTGTGTTTCCGCCTGAAAAAGGCCAATGGGCCTTATAGTTTGACAGAACAGGAGTGTTGCAGTTATGATCAACATGGTAAAGCTTCCCACCAACAAGAGCAATCTGTTCCTGCGTGTGGCAAAGGGCCATTTCGCAACCAGCCACAGCCACATCAATTACTATATCGATGTCACCACCCAGAAGTCCCGCCTTTCCGAGGCAAAGGCCGTGGCAAAAGAGCTGGTGGCTGCCTACCAGCACAACACCATCGTGGATACCGTTCTCTGCCTGGACGGCACACAGGTCATCGGCACCTGCCTTGCCAACGAGCTGACCAAGGACGGCTTTGCCAACATGAATGCCCACCAGACCATCTATGTCATCACCCCGGAGTACACCACCGGCAGCCAGATCATCCTGCGCGACAATCTGGCCCCCATGGTCAAGGGCAAGCATGTGCTGATCCTGGCTGCTTCCATCACCACTGGCTACACCGTGCAGGCTGCGATCGAGGCGATCAACTACTACGGCGGCACTGTGGCAGGCCTGAGCGCCATCTTCGCCACCGCCACCGAGTGCCTGGGCATCCCGGTCACCTCTATTTTTGACCCCTCCAACCTGCCCGATTACGCCAGCTTCGATTCCCGCGAGTGCCCCATGTGCAAGGCGGGCCAGCATATCGATGCACTGGTCAACAGCTTCGGCTATTCGGCACTGTAAGCCTCCTTGCCCGATCGTTTCATCCACTTCCTGCAGACACAAAGACCCGGCTGTCATCGGCAGCCGGGTCTTTTCCTTATTCTGCTTTTTTCGGGAACACAAACGGGTCGTGCAGATAGACCAGCACGAGGTACGCCGCCATGAAGCACCAGATGATGGGCTCACAGAGGATGACGGCGTTATAGGCAAACTTCGGGATGAAGAAGAGCACGAACACCACCTTGCCCACCAGCTCAATGACGCTGGAGAAGAGGGGCAGGACCTTCTGCCCCAGGCTCTGCAGGGCGTAGCGGGTGGCCAGCAGGACACCCAGCACCGAGTAGAAGGGCGCGTTCCAGAGCAGATACCGTGCGCCGTTTTCCAGCACCACAGACTCGCTGGAGCCGGAGATGAGCCGCACCATCCACTCCGCGCCCAGCTGCATCAAAAGGATCGCCAGCACAGCCACCGCCACGCTGTACAGGGCGATCTCCTTCATGCCCTTGCGGACACGCTCCGGCTGGTTTGCGCCGCGGTTCTGGGAAACAAACGTGGAGCATGCCGATGCCATAGCCATGACCGGCATGGTGGTAAAGGAAAACAGCTTCCGGGCTGCGGTGTGACCGGCGATGACCAGCGTGCCCAGCCCATTGATGCCGTACTGCAGCACCACTGAGCCCGCCGAGACGATGCTGCTCATCAGGCCCATGGAGATGCTCTGGCTGAACAACTCCCAGTAAAGGTGGCTGCCCACCCTGAAATGTTGTTTTTCCGGAAGCAGGATCTTCACTCTGAGGAAGATGTACAGGATGCAGAGCACCACCGAAACGCCCTGCGAGATGACCGTTGCCACAGCCGCCCCCTGCACCCCCATGCCCATTCTTGCAATGAACAGGAGATCCAGCACCACATTCAGGCCCGAGGAGATGAGCAGGAACACCAGCGGCATCACGCTGTTGCCAATGGCGCGCAGCAGGCCCGCGCAGAGGTTATAGGCGAACATGACCAGCACGCCCAGATCAATGGTCAGGATGTAACGGTACGCATCGTCCAGGATCTCCGCCGGGGTGTCCAGCATGAGCAGCAGCGGGTGCAGGCCCAGCACACCTGCCAGCGTAATGCAAAGGGAAGCCACCAGACCGATGACCAGTGAGCCTGCCACGGTCTTTTTGAGCAGATCGTGATCCTGCGCCCCGTAGGAGCGCGCTGCAACGATTGCAAGGCCGTTGCCGATACCGAGGCCAAAACCGACCAGAAGCTCGTAGATCGAGCCGCAGGAGCCAATGGCGGCAAGGGCGGTATCGCCCAGCACATTGCCCACGATCATGGTGTCCACGGTGTTATAGAGCTGCTGGAACAGGTTGGAGATGAAGATGGGCAGCATGAACAGCAGCAGGTTTTTGAAAATGGGCCCGTGCATCAAGTCCACATTCATGCTGAAGGGGGATTTTTTCGCAGTTTGGGTCATAAGGTTCCTCACAGTTTACGGAAAACAACCCTCCCCGGCATTGCACAGCAAAAACGGAGAGGGTTGTGCTTTATTTTTCTTTTACAGCTCCTGGGTCTCAAAGCCGTGGCCGGTCAGCACCTCCACGCTGGTGAAGCCGGCAGCCTTGATGGCGGCGGCAGCTTCCTCAAAGCCGAAGGTCAGGCTGGAAACATCGTGGGAGTCGGAGGTGATGATGACCTTGCCGCCCATCTTGTTCCACTCCTCCAGCATCCATGCACTGGGGTAGAAGTCCTTGCGGTAGCCGCGGTAAACGCCGCCGGTGTTCACTTCCAGCAGGCAGTTGTGCTCTTTGGCTGCGCTCAGGGCCTTGAGGGCAGCGGCCCGGTAGCGGGGAGCCTCTTCATCAAAGAACTCACCCTCGCCGTTCAGCTTCTTGATGAGGTCGATGTGGGCCAGAATGTCCGGTCCCTTGGCGGCAACCTTCTCCACCTCTGCAAAGTAGGCCTCCACCGCGGCCAGCGGGTCACCGTCGAAATCATCAAAGATGCAGTCGTGCAGATCCTGCGGGCGGAAGTCGATCTCGTAGTACTTGCCGGTGTTCTTGCCGTACAGGTGATGGGCCGCACCGATCCAGTAATCGTAGTTCTCGGGCTTGTCCTCGCTCAGGCTGTCCCACTCGATGCCGCAGAGGATGTCCACCTTACCCTTATACTCTGCCTTGAGCTTTGCAATGGTGGCCTTGTACTGGGCGGTGCGGCTGGGGCTCATGCAGTACTCACGGTCCCGCTGAGTATAGCTATGGCCGGAGAAGCCCAGGGTCGTCAGGCCCTGTGCACAGGCGGCACTGGCCATTTCCTGCAAGGTATTTCTGCCATCGCACATCGTCGAGTGGCAATGAACACTGGACTTCTTATAATCTGCCATAACTAAATCACTGCATCCTTTCCTGTTTGACCTTGTGGTCAATGACGTGTCGTTTTTCCAGCTCACGGGTGATCTCTTCCACCGTGATGCCCGCCTGCACCATCAGCACCAGCACATGGTAAGCCAGGTCGCTGATCTCATAGATGGTCTCGGCCTTGTCCTCTTTTTCTCCCGCAATGATGACCTCAGTGCACTCCTCGCCCACCTTTTTCAGGATCTTCTCCTTGCCCTTCTCGAACAGGTAGGTGGTGTAGCTGCCTTCCTGGGGACGATCCCTGCGGCCCTGGATGAGTTCGTAAAGCCCCTGCCAGCTGAACTGCTTGAGCTCCGGCGAGACATACACTTCGTTGAAGAAGCAGCTCTCGGCACCGGTATGGCAGGCAGGGCCGTCCTTGACCACCTCCACCACCAGTGCGTCCTTGTCGCAGTCTGCGGTGATGGACACCACATGCTGGACATTGCCGCTGGTATCGCCCTTGCGCCAGATCTCCTGACGGCTCCGGCTCCAGAACACGGTACGCCCCTCGGCAATGGTCAGTGCCAGCGTCTCGGCGTTCATGTAGGCAAGGGTGAGCACCTCTTTGGTGTAGTGATCCTGCACGATGGCAGGAATGAGGCCCTTTTCATCAAATTTCAGTTCCATGGTCCATACTCCCTCCCCAAAGGGGATACTTACAGTTTATCCTAAAGTTGCCCGAAACGCAAGAGCTTACAGCCGCATTTCGACACCATTTTCATTCAGATAGGTTTTCAGGTCATGGATGGTCAGCAGTTTCTGGTGGAAAATGCCCGCCGCAAGGCCAGCGTCGATGCCCTTGTGGTGGAACAGCTCAAGGAAATCTTCCTTTTTGCCCGCGCCGCCGCTGGCGATGATGGGTACATTCACCCGGGCAGCGACCGCGTCCAGCATCTCAAGATCGAAGCCGGTGCGGACACCATCGGTGTCAATGCTGTTCAGGCAGATCTCCCCCGCGCCATGCGCCGCGCACCAGCTGATCCAGTCCAGCGCGTCCCGGCCGGTATCCTCGCGCCCACCCTTGGCGAACACCCGGAACTGGCCGTTCACCCGCTTCACGTCCGCCGAGAGCACCACGCACTGATCGCCGTATTTCTGGGCCGCCGCCGGGATGAGGCCGGGGTCCCGCAGAGCGCCCGAGTTGACGCTGACCTTATCGGCGCCGCATTTCAGCACCCGGTCAAAATCCTCCAGCGTGTTGATGCCGCCGCCTACGGTCAGCGGGATGAAGATCTCGCTTGCCACCCGGGTCAGAATATCGGTGAACAGAGCGCGGCCCTCAAAGCTGGCGGTGATATCGTAGAACACCAGCTCGTCGGCACCGGCAGCGTTGTACATCCGGGCCATCTCCACCGGGTCGGCCACGTCCCGGATGCCCTCAAAATTCGTGCCCTTGACCACCCGGCCATTCCGGACATCCAGACAGGGAATGATGCGTTTTGTGATCATTTTCGTTCCCCTCCGTTTAATTCTGCACCAGTTCTACACAACGTTTCAGATCCAGTGCCCCGGTATACAGGCTCTTGCCCAGGATCGCGGCAGCGGTGCCCATCTTTTTCAGTTCCAACAGCTCGGCCTCCGACGAGATGCCGCCGCTGGCCGTGAAGGCCACGCCCGGCACCTCTGCCGCCAGCTGGCGGTACAGCGCCAGATTCGTGCCCTGCATGGCACCATCACAGGCAATGTCGGTGTAGATGATGGCCGTGCACCCGGCATCTGCCAGCCGCCTGCAGAAATCCACGCCCTTTTCGGCGCTGACCTCCTTCCACCCGTGGATGGCAACAAATCCATCTTTGGCATCCACTCCCACGGCGATCCGCTCGCCGTAGCGCTTCAGCATCCGGGCCGTGAAATCAAAATCCGTCACGGCCACACTGCCCAGGATGCAGCGATTCACGCCCAGAGAAAGGTATTTTTCAATGCGCTCCTCCGTGCGGATGCCGCCGCCCACCTCAAGGTACAAGCCACCCTGCTCTGCCAGCGCGGCAATGGATCCGTAGTTGGAAAGGGTGCCGTCCTTTGCGCCGTCCAGATCCACAACGTGGAGATACCCGGCCCCGGCCTCCACAAACTGCCGGGCCTGTGCACAGGGGTCATCCCCGTAAACAGTCATACGGTCGTAATCTCCCTGCGCCAGGCGGACAACTTTGCCGCCTCGCAGGTCAATGGCTGGGAATAGATTCATAGTTTCTCCTTTAGCGGCCTTACCCTCTCAGCTTCGCTGCGCTCAGCAGCTCTCCCAAAGGGAGAGCCTTTGGCAAAACCGGAAAGTTTACCGTACTGCCAAGGCCTCGCCCTTTGGGAGAGGTGGCATCACGCAAGTGATGACGGAGAGGGCGAGCCAGTTTACAATTCTGCAAACGCCTTCAAGATCCGCAGCCCCGTCTCCCCGCTCTTTTCGGGGTGGAACTGGGTGCCGTACACCCTGCCCGCCCTGACCACGCCGGTCACGGGGATGGAGTAATCGCTGACAGCAAGTGTACTCCCGGTACAATTTTTGCCGTAGTAGCTGTGGACGTAATAGACATACTCGCCCTCACGGATGTATCGGAAAAGTGGGTCATCCCGTACGATGTGCAGGGCGTTCCAGCCGATCTGCGGCACCTTGAGGGATTTGTCTTTCAGGTCAGGTTCCAGCGGGCAGACCTCACCTTTGACAAAGCCCAGGCCCTCATGTTCGCCGTACTCATAGCTTTTTTCAAAGAGCAGCTGCATTCCCAGGCAGATGCCCAGCAGGGGCTTTTGCGCCGCCTGCTCCCGGATGACCGGCACCAGACCGGTGGCCGAGAGCTTGTCCATGGCATCGCCAAAGGCCCCCACCCCCGGCAGGATGAGCCGGTCGGCCTTGCGGATGGTCTGTGCATCGGCGGTCACAACGGCCTCCAGCCCCAGATGCGTCAGGCTGGAGCGCAGGCTGAACAAGTTGCCCACGCCGTAATCGATGATCGCGATCATACCAGCAGTCCTTTCGTGGAGGGGATCTCATCCCGGTGGGCGGCATCAATGGCGACTGCCGCAGCCAGCGCGTGGCCCGCGCCCTTGAAGCAGGCTTCGAGAATGTGGTGGGTATTTTCCCCTGCAAATTGTACAAAGTGGAACGTAGCGGGCACATTGCGGGCAAAGCCCAGCCAGAACTCCGAGGCGCATTCCACATCGAAATCGCCCACCTTTTCGGTCTTGCAGTGGACATCCCAGTTCAGGGTGCACCGGCCCGAAAGGTCTACCGCGCAGAGCACCAGCGCCTCATCCATGGGCAGGTAGAAGCTGCCATACCGCTGGATGCCCCGCATCTCGCCCAGCGCCCGGGCAAAGGCCTGCCCCAGTGCAATGCCGATATCCTCAGCCGTGTGGTGGTAATCCACCTCCACATCCCCGTGGCAGGTGAGCACCAGGTCAAACCGGCCATGGCGGGCAAACAGTTCCAGCATGTGGTTCAGGAACCCACAGCCGGTGTCCACCTCATAGCGGCCCGCACCGTCCAGATTCAGGGTCAGCTCGATCTGGGTCTCGTTGGTGTTGCGTTCCAGTGTCACTTCCCGCATGGGTCATTCCTCCATTATTTTGTCAAGGGTGTTCAGGAAGATCTGCATCTGCTCCGGCGTACCGATCGTGATGCGCAGCCAGTTTTCAATGCGCGGGGCATCAAAGTGGCGCACCAGAACGCCCTTTTTCTTCAACTTCTGGTACAATTCGCCGCCTTTTTTCTCTTGGGTAGAGGCAAACAGGAAGTTGGAGCGGCTGTCCAGCACCGCAAAGCCCCGGGCTTCCAGCTGCTGTTTTGTCCAGGCCCGAGTGTCCACGATGGCAGCACGGGTCTTTTCAAAATAAACGGTATCTTCCAGCGCGGCCTGCCCTGCTTTCAAGGTCAGGCGGTTGATGTTATAGGGGTTCAGGCTGAACTTGACCCGGTTCAGGTCCGCGATGAGGCTGGCGCTGCCCATGGCAAGGCCCAGCCGCGCTCCTGCCAGCTGGCGGGATTTCGAGAAGGTCTGCACCACCAGCAGGTTGTCGTACCGGTCAATGAGCGGCACGCAGCTCTCGCCGCCAAAGTCCACATAGGCCTCATCCACAATGACCACATTGTCAGGGTTCGCTTTCAGGATGCCCTCGATGGCACTGCGGGGCAGGGCCAAGCCGGTGGGGGCGTTGGGGTTTGCGATGACGATGGTCTCATTCAGGCCGTAGTAATCGGCGGGGTCAAGGGTGAAATCCTCCTTCAGCGGGATGATATGGCTGGGGATGTGCATCAGCTCGCACCAGACGCTGTAACAGCCATAGGTGATGTCGGCATAGGCCAGCGGGTGGGTCTCGTCGCAGAAGGCCCGCAGGGCGAAAAAGAGGTTCTCGTCACTGCCGTTGCCGGGCATGATCTGATCCGGCTGCAGGCCAAAGTGCACCGCCGCCGTTTTCAGCAGGTCGGTGCAGGCGGGGTCGGAGTAGAGACGGAGCTTTTCCACCTCATGCTCGCTCACCGCCGCCACCACTGCCGGGCTGGGCAGATAGGGGCTTTCGTTGGTGTTCAGCTTGATATATTGCTGGTCCTGCGGCTGCTCCCCCGGGGTGTAGGGGGTAACTGTTTCAAGTTTCGGAGAGAGATATTTACTCATAGCAATTTCCTCACTGTCAGCGTCCTCACCCTCTCAGGCGCTTCGCGCCAGCTCCCCCAAAGGGGGAGCCTCTGGCGGTTTTCCGTAACCTTGCGGGAAATTGCCAAAGCCTCTCCCTTTGGGAGAGGTGGCATTGCAAAGCAATGACGGAGAGGGCGAGCCGCCTTTAGTCCTCTTCATATCTTATCGTCACACTCTTTGCATGGGCGTGCAGGCCCTCGCGCTCGGCAAAATCGGCAATGCGGGGTGCCACCTCGCCCAGCGCCTCGCGGGTGTAGTAGAGAAAGCTGGACTTCTTCACAAAGTCGTCCACACCCAGCGGGCTGGAGAAGCGGGCCGTGCCGCTGGTGGGCAGGGTGTGGTTGGGGC
>OKUM01000085.1_pt1 | contig 64436 bp, 55 predicted proteins | sample 1606801 | NCBI WGS metagenome assembly OKUM01 (sample SAMEA3882546, study PRJEB24775) | human gut metagenome | biome: human-associated habitat; feature: intestine environment; material: feces | place: Netherlands | collected 2009/2010
CGCTCCATTCGCGGAACAGGTGTTATCTTAGCACGTGGGTAGGCGTTTGTCAACAACTTTTTTCAAACTTTTTGATTTTTCCACAATTTGTTTGTTAGACTGTGCAAAATAGACAGGCGGAGAGGGCGCAAAGCACCCTCCCCACCGTGCATTTGCACTGCTATCAGTTGAAGCAGCCGCTAAACAGCTGGCACAGCATCGTAAAGAGCTTACCGCAATCAAAATTGCCGCAGTTAAACATGGCGTCAAGTCCTCCTCGATTCTGGAATGCGCCTCGATCAAGACAGGCGGTATTCTACCGTTTTTGCCGCCGGATTGCAAATGCAATGATTGCCAGCGTGCTCAGTCCGCGCTGAGCTTGGCGTCATAACCGCCCGGAAACATATCGGCGTGCAGCGGATCGTCCCACACCTCGCGCAGGCCCTTTTCCAATTCCGCCGCCTGTTCGGGTGCAAGACTGGCAAGCGCCTCGCGCAGCTCGGCGCTCGGGCGGTTATAGATCATATTGGGAAGCCGCCACTCGTGCGACTCGCCCGCCGACAGAAGCCAGCACTCCACAAGCTGCGATGTCGTCGCGGTCTGCTGCCCAGAATCCCAGTCACGCCCGATGTAGGGCAGTCGAACGCCTCCGCCGCCTGTCCAGGTCCCTTCGATGTACCAGTCGCCCTCTTCATTTTTACAGGCATCCGCTCCTACGACCCATCTGTAATAATCGCCATATTCGCCCTCGCCGGACGGTTCGATCATGCCGCTGCCGGCCTCCCAGCCGTAGCGGCGCGAGGACTCCGGCTCGTCAAAGCGCAGCATCGCGCCAAATTCAAAGCAGAAATTCGGGTCCTCTTCGCCGTAATACGCATCAAACACACGCGAAGAGAGCTCCTGTACCGCGGCGTCATCCGGTTTTCTGTAGTACCAGCACGGTGTGGCGTTCAGGTTGGCGGCGAACTGCGCGCAGAACTCGTTCGCAACAGCTTCATCATCCATTTCCGCGCTGTCCACTTGCAAATCATAGATTTTTGCTTCCACCGCCTCCTGCATGCAGGCGGAAAGCCGCTCAGCGAGCCAGCCGCTGTCATTTTTCACGTAGACCGTCTCTGTGCCGTCTGTCAGGCGCAGCGTATCGCCGCAGGGAAACTCATAATGCCAGTTCTCACCCTCGGCGGGGGAACGGTCTCCCGAGCGCGGCACAACGCTGATCGTCTTATCCCCATAAGAAAACTCTGCGGCAAGGCCGTTCTGGCAGGCTTCCCAGTCCTTTTCCGTCGCCGCGGCAAAGGTCTCTTCCTCCGATATCCCGTCGGTCAGCGAGAACGCTTCTCCCCATTTGTTCACGCCGCGCAGGCAGTCGTATTCATCCACGCGCCCGCCGTCTCGCTCATCCGTCACGCGGATGTGATAGGTGCCTGTTTCCTCCGTGCTGCCGAAGATCGTCTCGCAGCATTGCAGGATCGCCTCCCGTGCCTGCGGGTCGCTTTGCTTGGTATTCTCCTCTTTTTCCTGCGTGCAGCCGCTAAGAGAGAGCAGCGCCAGCACCGTCAGCGCGGAGAGCAGAATACGGCTCGTTGTCTTTTTCATTTCTTTTCCTCCATGATCAAATCGGTTCAAGGGGGATGCTTTATTTTTTAAGACGCAACGCGCGGCGATTTTGTTCCCGTTTTTCATATTTTATATAGTATGCAGCCGGCAAAAAAGAGGACGACTTAGCCTCGCCGTCCTCTTCTCCCGATTTTCACTTGTCAGTTTTTTTTTGCGGTGCTATACTATATGTTATATGATCAAAAACCATATAGCATGCTGCGATCAATGTCCGCGAGCGAGTGCGCGCCGCACATGCGCATCGTGTCGGCAAGCTCTGCTTTGAGCTTCTGGACGTAGAGCTGCACGCCCTCCTCCCCGCCGCCATAGACGGTGGTAACAAACGGGCGGCCGATGAGCGCCGCGTCCGCGCCGAGCGCCAGCGCCTTGAACATGTCCATGCCGCTGCGGATCGCGCCGTCGACAAAAATCGTCATCTTGCCGCCGACGGCATCGACGATGTCCGGAAGCACCTCCGCCGTCGCGGGGCAATGGTCGAGCACACGGCCGCCGTGGTTCGAGACCACAATGCCGCTCGCGCCCGCCTCCAGCGCCTTTTCCGCGCCGCGGGCGGTCATGATGCCCTTCAGAATGAACGGACGCTGCGCCCAGGAGACGATCTGCTTTAACTCCTCGACGCTCTTGCTGCCGGCCGGCGGCGTCAAGCCCTGCAAAAACGGCAGACCCGCCGCGTCGATGTCCATCGCGATGGCGAAGGGCTCGGATTCCTGCACGAGCGCGAATTTTTCGCGGATCGTGTCCATATCCCACGGCTTGATGGTCGGCACGCCGCAGCCGCCGTTCGCCTTGAGCGCCTCAGCCGCGCCCTCGACCACCTTCGGGTCGGTGCCGTCGCCAGTGAAAGCGAGGATGCCCGCGTTTGCGCACGCGCGCACAAGGATATCATTGTATGTAAGATCGTCGTATTTGTCCCCGTAGTGAAGACGCATCGCGCCCACCGGCGCGGCGAACGCCGGAATCTCAAACGTCCGGCCAAAGAGCGTGAACGAGGTATCCACCGGCGAATTTTCGCAGATGGTGTCCATGTTGACGCAGATCTCACGCCACTTTTCTGCGTTGCGGATAAAGCCCGTGCCCTCGCCCTTGGCGCCGGGGCCGGGCATCGTGTTGCGGCAGACCTTGCCGTTGCAGTCATTGCACGCCTTGCAGTAAGGGCCGATGCAAGTCCTTGCGTTTTCCAGCACTTGCTGATAAGTCATGTTGGTTCCCCCTTTGGAAATGAGTTTGCTTGCCAATATCGTGTCGATCCGACGCGATATCGCCTATATTTTATCCCGTCCTGCTGAAAAAGCAAGACCCAAAGGAGCTATTTATGAATACCGTTCACACACTGAGAGAATATGTCGATGCGCTGCGCGACGCGGGCATTCTGGTCGAAAGCACCGTGAGCGACGAGCTCGCCGCGCGTGAGATCCACTGCCTCACCTACGATACGCGCGCACTGAGCGAGGACGCGCTTTTCATCTGCAAGGGCGCACACTTCAAGGAAGAGTACCTGTGCGACGCACTCTCGCGCGGCACGATCGCCTACGTCGCCGAGAAAAAGCACAATGTGGACGCGCCCTGTCTTCTTGTCAACGACATTCGCTATTCCCTTGTCGTGCTCGGTCAGCTCTTTTATAACCATGTGACGGACAAGCTCACAAGCGTCGGCATCACGGGCACAAAGGGCAAGAGCACCACAGCCTACTACGTGCGCTACATCTTAAATGACTGGCTGCGCGCGCAGTCGATGCCCGAGTGCGCCATTCTCTCCTCTATCGACAACTACGACGGCAAGAGCACCGAGGAGTCCCACATCACCACGCCCGAGGTGCTTGAGCTCTACCAGCACTTTGAAAACGCCTATGAATGCGGCATTTCGCATCTTGTGATGGAGGCCTCGTCCCAGGCGCTCAAATACGGCCGCGTGCGCGGTATCACGTACGACGTCGCTGCATTTTTGAACATCGGCAGCGACCACATCAGCCCCATCGAGCACCCGGACTTCGAGGATTACTTCAACTCCAAGCTCAAAATTTTCGACTCCTGCCGCTTCGGCTGCGTCAATACCGACGCCAAGTACTCGGATCGCGTCATCGAATACGCCAAGGACCGCTGCAACCTCATCACGTTTGGCTCACACGAAAGCGACACTGTCTCCTGCCGGCATGTGGAAAAGCGCAGCGACGGGCTCTACTTCACGGTTTCCTCGCCCAAGTACAACGGTGAATTTTCCATCACGATGCCCGGCCTTTTCAACATCTCCAACGCCCTCGCTGCCATGGCCATCTGTATGGTGCTCGACGTGCCGGAGGAGTATGTGCGCTCGGGCCTTCGCAAGGCGCGCGCCGCGGGCCGCATGCAGATCTACGAGAGCCGCGACAAGAACGTCACCGTCATCGTCGACTACGCGCACAACCGCATGAGCTTTGACGCGCTCTACCGCTCGACGAAGATCGAATACCCCGACCGCCAGATGATCTCCGTCTTCGGCTGCCCCGGCTCCCACGCGCTCCAGCGCAGAAAAGACCTCGGCGAGCTGAGCGGGCAGAACTGCGACTTCGTCTTCATCACCGAGGAGGACTCCGGCGAAGAGCCGTTCGCGCAGATCGCCGCCGACATTGAAAAGCACGTTGCCTGCCCGCACCTTGTGCTCGAGGACCGCGCCGAGTGCATCCGCCGCGCAATTCTGGACGGCAAGGACGCGCGCGTCATTCTGCTGACCGGCAAGGGAGAAGAGACAACGATGAAGCGCGGCAGCGTCTTCGTCCCCTACCCGAGCGACGTCGAGCTCACACTCAAATACCTCGCCGAATACGACAAGGTCCATCCCGCCGCGCCGGCGAGCAGCGCCAAAAAGGCAAAAAAGGACTTTTTGCCCATCATCCTCGGCAGCGACGAAAACGCCTACGGCACGGCGCGTCTCTTCCAGGAGGCCTATCACGTCACACCGCTGCTGCTGTGCACGCAGCAGCTTGTGCCCACGCGCCACTCGCACCTGTTTCTCTGCCGCATCATCCCGGATTTTGAACGCGAGGAGGTCTTCCCCGACGCGCTGCTCGGCGTGCTGAAGCAGTGCGCACAGGACTATGAAAAGCTGCTCGTCATCCCCTGCTCGGACTATTACACGGGTCTTCTCTGCCGCCACTACGACCATTTCGAGGGGCTCATCGCCAACCGCTTCATCTCGGATGAGCTGCTTGAAACGTTCGACACGAAAGACAAGTTCTACGCCCTCTGCGAGCAGTACGGCATGGACTATCCCAAGACCGTCGTCGCCTCTCCCGAGGAGCGCGAGAGCGTCGTCGACCGCCTTCCGTTCGACTTTCCCATCGTCGTCAAGCCCGAGAATTCCAATGCACTCGACTATCTCCGCTGCCATTTTGAGGGGCAGAAAAAGGTCTTCTTCTTCGACACGCGCGAGCAGTACCTCACGATGGTCCACAGCATGAACCAGTCGGACTACCGCGGCAAGCTCATTTTGCAGGAGTTTATCCCCGGCGGCGACGACGCCATGCGCGTGCTCAACAGCTATTCGGACCTTGACGGCCATGTGCGCGCGATGTGCCTCGGCCAGCCGGTACTCGAATACTACGACCCCAAGTCTGTCGGCAACTATGCCGCCATCATCTCGCGCGGCGATCAGTCGTTGTATGACAAAATGCAGGAGTTTCTCGAAAAGCTCGGCTACGTCGGTTTTTCGAACATCGACATGAAGTACGATTCCCGCACGGGCCGCTACGTGCTCTTCGAGATCAACCCGCGCCTTGGCCGCAGCAGCTATTTCTGCCGTGCCGCGGGGCTGAACATGATGAAGCTCCTGACTAACGATGTCGTCTACGGCAAGCGCGAGGACTGCGTCTACAACCACACCGTCGCCCTCTGGCAGAACGTGCCGACCGGCATTCTGCGCCGCTATGTCAAGGATCAGGAGCTCTCCGACGAGCTCAAGCAGTTCAAGGGCACGCACACGCTCTTCTGCAAGGGCGATCTGCCGCTCTCTCGACTCTATCGCCTGCTGCGCTACTACGCCGCGCAATACCACAACTTCCGCGACTACTACTTCGATAAAAAGTGACTCCTGTCAAAAGAAAAAGGAACGGCTCGTGCCGTTCCTTTTTTCTTACCAGAATTTTTTCTTTTTGCACACCCACAGGCTCAGCACCACCACGGCGACGCTCACAAGAATGATCGCGGGGTAGCCGTATTTCCAGTGCAGCTCCGGCATGCCGGAAAAGTTCATACCGTACCAGCCGACAAGCAGTGTCAGCGGCAGGAAGATCGTCGTCACGATGGTCAGGATCTGCATGATGCGGTTCTGACGGATGTCGATCTCCGACTGAAACAGCGACTGGATCTGCGTGCAGTATTCGCGCAGCAGCTGCGATTCCTCGCGCAGGCGGATGACGCGCTCTTCAAATAATCGGAACAGTCCGCACTCCTCATCCGAAAAGTAGCCGTTCTCATTTTCCCGCAGCTCGCACGCCACGTCGTCGAGCTGGGAGTAGTAGCGGTACCAGGCCATCGTCTCCTTGCGCAGCTCGCTCATCGGGGTGCTGAATTCCTCCAGCTCGCCCGCGAGCACGCGTTCTTCCAGCGCCGTCGCGCGGTCTTCGATCTCCTCGAGGCGGTGCAGGTCCCTGGCGATCAGCAGCTCGAAGAAGTCGTAGAGAAATCGTCCGACGCTGTTTTCTATCAGGCGTTTTTCCTTGACGATGTGTTTCAAATAAGGCTCGGCCATCTCTCCGTCGTCCACCAGCACCACGCGGTCCTTCGTCACGAGATAGCCGCAGCAAAGGCGCGTGCCGTCCCTGCGGCCGCGCGGCAGTGCGAGCGTTCCGCTCAGACAGTTGGAGCGCACCTCCGCCTTGCAGACGTGCGCGTCCCGCGCGCTCGGCGTATGGTGCAGCACCGCTTCGAGTCCCGGCAGCGCCGTTTCGTGCGCCAACTCGTCCGAATTCAGCAGCACCACCGCCGCGCCGCTCTCCGGCGCGCGGTCCAGTGGCGTCAGCGTCTTGCCGATCGCATACCATTTCATACCCGTTCCCCCAATGCGCTTCTTTTTCTCCCCCATTGTAGCAGAATATGAAAAAAGTACAACGCCCCGCCAGAACTTTTTCCCGCAGCGCAATATTTTATGATAAAATTTGTAAAAGCGTGAACTTTTTTGTTATCTTTTGCGTCTATATGGTTGGAAGATGGAACACCCCACACACAAAAGGAGGAAATTTGGATGAAACGAAAATCTCTTCGCACGCTTGTTTGCGCGCTCCTCGCATCTCTTGCGCTCACAACCTTTGCCTTTGCCGACAACGGGCCGAAGCCCCAACTCATCGTGCGCGTCAAAAACGCGCCGCAGGAGCCCTACTATCTCGACCTGCTCGCCAAGGGTGATTGGGACGCGGAAGATGGAAACCGTATCGACGGCATCGACTGGAACTACGACGGCAAAGAGGATACGCTCGACCCCGACCTCTTAGCACTTCTGCGCGACAACGTGCCCGCAGGCTGGCACGCCTGCGTGGCGCAGGGCACGACCGGCGCGCCGATGTGGGGCGAGCTGTACGCGGAAGGGACGGACGCCTCTGGCAATGCACTGCACTGGTTCGGCTACGTCGGTGTGCCGAGCACCTACCGCATCATCCTCGTCACCGAATCCGGCAAGGTCTGGGTCTCCGATATACTCAATCGCCGCGTTCTGCAATCGTCCGTCACGGTCAACTGGTCGGACGATACGTCGGCGGTCACCGTTTCCGTTCCCTCAACCATCCCCGGCTACTTGCTGCAATTTGTCGCAACGCTCGTGCCGACGCTTCTCATCGAGGGCGCGCTGCTGCTTCTGTTCCGCTATTCGTGGAAGAAAAACTGGGAAGCGTTTTTACTTGTCAACGTTCTGACACAGGGCTTTTTAGCCGTTGCATCTGTATATGTCACCGCACACAACGGCGTGAGCGCTTGGTATCTCTTTTTCTTCCTGCTTCCGGCGGAACTCATCATTTTGCTTGTCGAGTTGTATCTCTACGCCGGCTGCGGCCTTCTCACCGGCCACAGCAAGGGCCGCGCCGCGGCCTATGCGATCACCGCCAATCTGGCTTCCGCTGTCCTCGGCTATTATCTGGCCGTGCCTGTCTGGCGGCTCGTTGTCTCGATCTTATGATTCTGTTCACATAACGCCAAGGAGGAATTCGCATGACCGACCAAGTCTTTCCTGATCTGCCGCAAACTCCCCCGCCCGAACCGCCCACCGACGCTCTCGCGCAGAAGGAACCGGCCGAGGCCCTCACGCCCGCGCGGGAGATGGCCGACGCGCTCTCCGCGCCCGAAGTAGAGACGCCCGATGTGAGCGATTCGCCATTCTGCCGCGCGATGGACTTGATCGCCGGCGGCCTCGCCGTCACCGGCGTGACGCTGAATTTCTGGAACCTCGACGTGCTGCTGCCGCTGGTCGGCACATTCTGCCTGCTCGTCGGCTTCCGCGCCCTGCGGCGGGTCAACGGCTTCCTGCGCGCGGGCTATGTCTGCGCCTGCCTGCACATGCTGCTCCTTTTTGTTGAGCTTGGGCAGGATGCCGTGATCTACCGTGCGGACACCGGCCTGGCGGCATTTTTCACCGTCGTTGCCGCCGCCGTGCGGCTCGTGCTGCTCTTCTGCCTTTGGCAGGGCCTGCTCGATATGCAGCGCGACGCAGGCATAACGCCGCCTGCCGCCCCCGCCGCGGGCGCTCTATTGCTCTGGTACATTCTGCTCTATGTCGCAGCGGCATTGTTTGCCTCGCTTTCCCTGTTGCTCGGCGCTTACCTCGTCTGGTATTTCTACCTGGTCGTCCGCCTCAAAAAGCTCTCGAAGTCGATGGCCGCGCAGGGCTGCGCCATCAAGCCGATCAAGGAGCACTTCTCAAATCACAAGCTCGTCGGCTCGCTGCTCACCGTCCTCGCTGTCGTCATTGCCTGTGGCTTCCTGTTTTTCGGCTCCTACCGCATGGACTGGACGCCCAAAGAGGCCAGCACCGACGCACAGGTGATCGAAGCCCATGAAAGGCTCCTCGCCCTCGGCTATCCCGAATCCGAGCTCAACGACCTCTCCGACGAGGACCTTCTCACCTGTCTCCGCGCCGAGCGCGTGGTCATCAAAGAGTGCACAGGCAGCGCTTATATCAACTACTCCAATAAGCCGCAGACGAATGACGCCTTCCACCTGACCATCGTTGCCGTCCAACGGCCCTTTGACCGGCTATTCGTCGCCTGTCATTTTCGCTGGGACGATGGCGTGCGCTTTTACGGCACAGAGAGCCTTGCGTTCGAGCCTAACCACGACAACAGCCGCTGGTTTGCCGAAGATTTCTCCGGTCAGGTGCTCTATGACGGTCCGGACGGCACGACCTATACCGCCCCTTACATTGATCCCGGTACGGAGCAAGCCAGCCTCAGCAACTGGTACGAGAATTGCTTCAAGCAGATCTACTGCGCCGACGCCTCTTTCCCGAACGATGGCACGAACCAGCGCGGCTACGTCGCCTGCGCCCTCTCCAACAACATCGACGAGTTCACCAAATTCGAGGGACTATTCTATTATGTCCACCAGAACGGCCGCTTCCAGTACCCCGTGAAGACCGCGCGCGATTATCAGGACTTCAACGTCAACAGGCCCCTCCTCTACAACGCACCGTTCGAGCGCGTGCAGGATTATTTTGTCCTCTTCCAAAACGAAGACGGCGTTTTGAATATTCACTGATCATTTCAGTAACAATTCCGTGGTTCACGGAGGAATGCCGCAGTCTCTGCGGCACGCAGTCAAAGGGGGATATTCTCTTTCACAAAAGAGAATATCCCCCTTTAAATCCCCCAAGAGAAAGGTTTTAGATTGGCAGTCTCAATCTCGAATGACCTTTTTGCCTCCGGAATGGAAATGCTTGCGCGCAGCGTTGCCGCGTTTAGAGTTGCTACACGACTTGCCTCTGCTTCTACTATCCGCTGTTGCTCTGCCTGCCTTATAGAAGTGCGCAGTAATTTCCGTCTACCGCCAGTCTCCACAATGCGGCGAGCGAAGCAATGCCGCTATTTCGCAAGCAGTCTGCCGCCGAGGTAACGTCACTCGCGCCTCACGATAGTAAGGCGCGGTTGATCGTAGTAACAACTCGCAGGGATTCATGGCGAAGCCATGTACACCGCACTTACACTGCGCAGCGCGTGCAGTCATTCAAGCTATAAACTGCCAATGTCGGGGGTCGAGGGGGACTCCCCACGCCTTTCTCTGGGGGATTCAAAGGGGGTATTCTCTTCGGAAAGAGAATACCCCCTTTGGTGCCGCAGCGCGCACGCCTCTCCCCCTCCCGCGCTCGCGCGGGAAAATCAGGGCACCCCTTTGGAAAAGGGTGTAAAAAAGACCCGCCACATCTGTGGCAGGTCTTTTTCTGAACTAATTAGTAATAACGCTTGTTGCGGTTCTTACGGGCGGCCTCGCTCTTCTTGCGGCGCTTGACACTGGGGCTCTCATAGCACTCTCTCTTGCGGACCTCCGCCACGATACCGGCCTTGGCGCAGCTTCTCTTAAAGCGCTTGAGCGCGCTGTCGAGAGATTCGCCTTCCTTGACGTGGATCTCGGACATTTATGTTTTCCCTCCCTCCGATACACCCGGCTTGATCCTGGGCGCTCTTTAAGAGTCATTCACATGACTAACGGTGGTATTATATGAGAAAAATCACGGCTTGTCAATAATCTTTCCTCATATTTTTGAAAAAATCCGAAATTCCGCTCAGCAGGGCTTCACGATCAGGTTGACGAGCTTGTTCTTGACGTGAATGACCTTGACGATCTGCATGCCGGCGATGGCCTTCGCGACCTTCTCGCTCGCCTTCGCCGCTTCGACAACCGTATCCTGATCGCTGTCCACGGGGACGATGATCGTGCCCTTGAACTTGCCGCTGACCTGAACGGCCATCTCAACGGAGGAGGCGACGGTCTTGCTCTCGTCATACTCCGGCCACGCGCACTGCATCGCCATCTTGCCCTCGTACTTGGCGGCAAAGCCCTTCTGCTCCCACAGCTCTTCGACCATGTGGGGCGCGAACGGAGAGAGCATGAGCAGCAGCGCCTCAAAGTCGCCGCGGCTGAGACCGTTCGAATAGAACTCGTTGACCATGGCCATGAGGGCGGCGATGGCGGTGTTCATCTTCAGCGTGTCAATATCGTCCGTGACCTTCTTGATGGTCTTGTGGACGATGGGCGCGTTCTTTTCGGAAACGCCATCTTCCTCCGTCACCTGATCGGCGAGGTTCCACACGCGGTCTAAGAAGCGCTTGCAGCCCTTGACGGCATCGTCCGACCAGGTGGCGACCTTTTCAAAATCGCCGATGAACATGATATAAAGGCGCATCGTGTCCGCGCCGTAAGCCTTGACGACATCATCGGGGTTGACGACGTTGCCGAGGGACTTGCTCATCTTGACCGCCGGGCGCAGCGCCTGATTGCCGTACTTGGCGATCAGCGCGTCCTTCTCCTCCTGCGTGGAGACGTTGCCGACGTAGTGCGGGTTCTGGCCGAGGATCATGCCGTGGCTCGTGCGCTTGGCATAGGGCTCCTTCGTGTGGACAACGCCGATGTCGTAGAGGAACTTGTGCCAGAAGCGGGAGTAGAGAAGGTGCAGCGTGGTGTGCTCCATGCCGCCGTTGTACCAGTCCACAGGGCCCCAGTACTGCTCCGCCTCGTGAGAGACAGGCGCCTGGTCGTTGTGCGGATCCATATAGCGCAGGAAGTACCACGAAGAACCCGCCCACTGGGGCATGGTGTCGGTCTCGCGCTTGGCGGGGCCTCCGCACTTGGGGCACTTGGTATTGACCCAGTCGGTCATCTTGGAGAGCGGGCTCTCGCCGTCGTCGGTCAGCTCGTAGCTGTCCACCTGCGGCAGGACGAGCGGCAGCTCCTCTTCGGGCACGGGCACCCAGCCGCACTTCGGGCAGTTGACGAGGGGGATGGGCTCGCCCCAGTAGCGCTGGCGGGAGAAGACCCAGTCGCGCAGCTTGTAGTTGACCTTTTCATGGCCCCATCCCTGCTCGACGGCGTACTTCTTCATCGCGGGGATAGCCTCCTTGACGGTCATACCGTTTAAGAAGCCGGAGTTGACCATGATGCCGGTGTCATCCTTGAGCGTGAAGGCCTCCTTCGTGATGTCGCCGCCCTCGACGACCTCAACGATGGGCAGGCCGAACGCCTTGGCGAAGTCCCAGTCGCGCTGGTCGTGGCCCGGAACGCCCATGACGATGCCGGTGCCGTAGCCCATCAAAACGTAGTCCGAAACAAACATCGGCACGACCTTGCCGGTCGCGGGGTTGATGACCTCGATGCCGTCGAGGCGAACGCCGGTCTTATCCTTGTTGAGCTCGCCGCGCTCAAAGTCGCTCTTGCGGGCGGCGGCAGCCTGATATGCCTCGACCTCGTCCCAGTTCTTGATGATGCCCTTCCACTTCTTGAGCAGCGGGTGCTCGGGAGAGATGACCGTGTACGTCACGCCGAACAGCGTATCGACACGGGTGGTGTAAACGGTGATATCATCCCCGGTGTTGGTCTTGAACGTGACCTCGGTACCGGTGGAGCGGCCGATCCAGTTGCGCTGCTGCGTCTTCACGCGCTCGATGTAGTCGACGTCGTCGAGATCGTCGATCAGGCGGTCGGCATACTTCGTGATGCGCAGCATCCACTGGCTCTTTTCCTTGCGGATGACGGGCGCGCCGCAGCGCTCGCACACGCCCTCGACGACCTCTTCGTTGGCCAGCACACACTTGCAGCTCGTGCACCAGTTGACGGGCATCGTCGTCTTGTAGGCAAGGTCGTGCTTGAACAGCTGGAGGAAGATCCACTGCGTCCACTTATAATACTGCGGGTCGGTCGTGTCGATCACGCGGTCCCAGTCGAAGCCGTAGCCGAGCATCTTGAGCTGACGGGTGAAGTTCTTGATGTTCTGCTGCGTGACGATGGCGGGATGGATGTGGTTCTTGATGGCAAAGTTCTCCGTCGGCAGGCCGAAGGCGTCAAAGCCGATGGGGTTCAAGACATTGTAGCCCTGCATGCGCTTTTTGCGGCAGATGATGTCCATCGCCGTGAACGGGCGCGGGTGGCCGACGTGCAGACCCGCGGCGGAGGGGTACGGGAATTCGATCAGGCCGTAGAACTTGGGGCGCTTGTCCCCCGTCACGGCGGCGTAGGGCTTTACCTGCTCCCACTTGTCCTGCCATTTTTTCTCAATGGCTGCGAAATCGTACTTCATGGATCTTCTCCTTTATGTGAAATAGTGTTTTGATGCGAAAAAAGTCCCTGACCGTTTTTCAAACGGTCAGGGACGTAACGAACACATTACGCGATACCACCCTGATTCAGCGCACGGTTCCCCGTGAGCCCTCAGCGGCTTCATAGCCTTGCCCGTAACGGGGGCGACCGTTCCGCCCTTTCAGGCGGACTGCTCGGGAGTGAGTCATCCACGCGCATTTTCCCACCGGCTCGCACCGACCGCCGGCTCTCTTCAGGTGAAAATCACGCGTCTTTTTGCTCCGTCATCGCGTTTTGCATAAATTCAGCATGACTATTTTAGGCGTTTTGTCCCGCCTTGTCAAGCGTTATTTTTCCTCGGCGTGGGGCAGGATGGCGCTCAGGTCGACTTCCTCGCCGTCGGCCCACAGGTGCTCGAGGGAATAGAACTTGCGCGCCTCGTCGTTGAAGACGTGGACGACGACGCAGCCGTAGTCGAGCAGAACCCACGTGCCGCCGCGGTAGCCCTCGCGGTGCAGCGGCTCCTCGCCCTTTTCGGTCAGTTCCTTTTCCACCGCGTCGCACAGCGCGTTGATCTGCGTGTTGGACGTACCGGTGCAGATGACAAAGTACTCCGCGAGCGTCGTGATCTTGTCGATGCGGATGAGTCTGATCTCCTTACCCTTTTTGCTGTCGAGCGCCTTGACGGCGATCTCGGCCAATTCTCTGGAAGGTAACATAGGGGTCTCCTTTTCTTATTTTGAGTTTTTGATCTTTTTTATTCTTTTACGTTACGGGCGCAGCCATTCCGGCATTTCGTCGCTGCCGGTCGTGCCGCTGTTGTCGCCGGTCGTTCCGCTCTCGCCTGTACCCGGGTCGATCGGGGGCACGGGATCGACAGGCGTGGTGGGCTCGCTTGGCGTGGTCGTGCCGCTGTTATCGCCAGTGTTTCCGGGATCAACGGTCGTACCGCCGCTGTTGTCACCGGTATTGCCGGGGTCGACCGTCGTGCCGCTGTTGTCGCCGGTATTGCCGGGATCGGTGGCCGTACCCGGGTCGGTCGTCGTGCCGCTGTCCCCTGTGCCGGTCTGTGAGCCGGAGGAGGAATGGTGGTTCTGCGGCTGGGCGGCCTTGCTGTCCTCCACATGTCCCGTGGACGAGGACACCGAGCCATCCGCGTTGACGGACATGATGTCAAGGTCGCGCATCGTGAACTTCTCGACAAACGGGCTGAGCTCGTTGTTGACGAGGTCCAGCAGCTCCTGCGCGTTCGGCGTCACGTAAGACTGCGTCCTGTGGTACACGCGGCTGTAACACGATTTGTTCGTGTTCGGCATCGTGACGAAGTTGACATTCTCGATCTTGAGCCCGCCCATGACGGCCTGCGAGCCGAACCACAGCATTTCCTCAAACGTCAGGTCGGAGGTAACGTTGTTTTTCACCACGCGGGCAAAGTCGCCGATCTTCGTCACGTTCTTGAGCTGCAAAAGCTGCTCGATCATCGCCTTTAAAAGCGACTGCTGCGTCTTGATGCGGCCAAGGTCACCGTCGGCGTAGCCGTAGCGCGAGTCGGTGTCGTGGCGGTAACGCAGCACCTGCATCACGTCGCTGCCGCTGAGAAGCCGGTAACCCTTCGTCTGGTGGATGTGCAGGTCCTGATAGGGGTCGTCGTAGTTCATGTTGCGCGGCACATCGTAATAGACGCCGCCCATGGCCTTCACGATCTCGCCGACGGCGTCCCATTCGACAACGACCTGATAGTCCGGTTCAAAGCCGACGAGCTGGGCGATCTCCTTGTAAAGCGCCTTGATGCCCTTTTCGCCCCCGCCGTAGTAGTTGTAGACGGAGTTGATACGCTTGATATCCCACGGGACGTTGACCATCGTGTCACGCGGGATGGACATGACGGTCGCCTTCTGGTTCGTCACATCATAGCTCGCGAGCAGCATCGTGTCGGTGTTGCCGCCGCCGCCCGTGTCGCGGCCGAGAATGAGCACGGTGTAGAAATCCTTGCTCTTTCGCTCGCCGCCCGCCTTCGGGCGCACGCCGTCGCCATAGTCGATATCGTCGATCTGCTCACTATTGTTATTCTTGCTGTCAGTGTCCTTGCTCGGCAGCTCCGGCGCGCGGATTTTCAGCAGATAGCTGCCGCCGGCGACCACACCGCACAGCAGCGCGATGAGCAGCACCTTGGCAAAGAGCCTCCCTGGGTGGGAAAAGGTCTCCTTGACCTGCTCCCAGGCCTCGTCGCAGTTGCGCTCGAAAAAGCCCTCTTTCCGGTGCGTGTGCCGCCCCTCGTAATAGGGGTCTTCCCTGTCTCTCTCGTAAATCTCTCTTTGATTACTCATGGGTATGTCCTCTCAGATATTCCAGCGCTTGCAGCGTGTTGTGGTGAACGGGGTTGCCCATCTGCTCCATTTCCTCCACGGTCATGGCAAGGCCCATTTCAAGGCCCTTGTCCAGATCCTCCCACACGACCTTGCGGAGGTCCTCCACGCCGTCGAAGTCGCGGTTCGGCTCGATGTAATCGGCAAGGTAAATGACCTTTTCAAGTAACGTCATATTTGCCTTGCCCGTCGTGTGCCACAGGATCGCGTTGTAAATCTCGTCGTCCGCGCCGAACACGTCGCGCGCGAGCGCCGCGCCGGTCTTGGCGTGCAGCAGCTTGAGCGCCTTTTTTTCCAGCTCGTCGAGTTCGATGTGGTAGTGCTCGCACATCGCGAGCTGCTCTTCCATCGAAAGACGCTTGGTCGCGTCGTGCAGGAGCGCGGCAAAGCGCGCCTTTTCGACGTCTGCGCCGTACTTTTCCGCGAGCGCCTTGGCCGTCTGCTCGGTGCCGAGCACGTGCGGGATGCGCTTGGCCTTGAGGTAGGAGAGCGCGATGGGTCTCAGGTCCTCTAAGGTTAGACGTTTTAAATCAAGATTTGTTCCATAAAGATGCTTGCGGTAAATATATCCCAGCACCGCGGGGGCCAGAAGCCCATCCGTCTCCCTCTTCGGGATGCGCGCGCGCAGCTCCGTCGACGAGACGTCGACAAGGTTCGGCAGCGTCATCGTCACGATGCGGCTGCCCGGAAAGCGCTGGCCGAGGTACTTGCGCTGCGGGGCGAAAAGCTCCTCGCCGTCCTTTTCCGTGCGGCCAAAGGCGCACAGGCCCGCATAACGCATGATCTCGTCCGGCTTATACCAGTACTGGAACGTCAAGAACATGTCCGTCCCCATCAGAAGCCACAGCTCATCGTCGGGATGCTCCTCATGCAGAATGCGCAGCGTGTCCGCGGTGTAGCTCTTGCCGCCGCGCGCGATCTCCATGTCGGAGACCGTGACTTTTACGCCCGTGTCGAGCGTGATCTGCTCGCCCATCAGGCGCGTCATCGCAAGGCGGTCGTCCGCCCCTGCCGCGTCGGCAGAGAGCATCTTGTGCGGCGGGATACCCGCCGGGATGAGCAGGAGCTCGTCGAGCCCCAGATATTTTGCCGCGCTCTCGGCTGCGGCCATATGACCCAGATGCGGCGGGTTGAAGCTGCCGCCGTAAATTCCGATCTTCAAGTTTGTTCGACCTCTTTTTCTCTTTTACACGGTCTTTTTCGCTGCCTTGGGCAGCACGATCTTGTCCTTCTTGTCCTTTTTGTGCGAGGGGCGGTAGAGCACGAATTTCGTGCCGATGACCTGCACCTGCTCGCTGCGCGTCAAGGCGCTCAGCTCGTCGCACGCCTCGCGCGCGGTGAGCATGCTGTTTTCGAGCACGCGGCACTTGATGAGCTCACGCGCCTCCAGCGCGTCGTTCGCCTGCTTGACGAGGTTGTCGCCGATGCCGTCCTTGCCGATGTGGACAATCACGTCGAGGTCATTGGAAAGGCTGCGCAGATACGCGCGCTGTTTGCTGCTTAATTCCATAGTATTTCCTTATCCTTTTTATTGATGTTCCGCAAGATAATTCTTGAGCGTTTCCTTGAATGCCCGCAGTGCCTTGCCGCGGTGCGAGATCTCCGCCTTTTCTTCTGCCGAAAGCTGTGCAAAGGTCTTTCGCTTGTCAGGCACGAAGAACACGGGATCGTAGCCGAAGCCGTTTTCGCCCATCGGCGCGAACGCGATCGTGCCCTCGACCTCGCCGTCGTCCTGCAAGACGTCGCCGTTCGGGAACGCACAGGTGATCGTCGTGTGGAAGTGGGCGCGGCGGTCGGCCTGACCGTGCATCATCTGCAAAAGAAGACGGTAGCGGCCGGTGTCATCCAGCCCCTCGCCGCCAAAGCGCGCGCTGTAAACGCCGGGGCCGCCGTTGAGCGCGTTCACGCACAGGCCCGAATCATCCGCGATGGCGGGGAGCTTCGTCGCCTCCATGACGGCCCTGGCCTTCAAAAGCGAGTTCTCCGCGAAGGTCTCGCCCGTCTCCTCGACCTCGATCTTCACGCCGAGGTCGGCCTCAGACACGACCTCTACGCCGAGATCGCTCAGAATGGCGCTCATTTCCTTCAATTTCTTGGGGTTCTGCGTTGCCAAAACAAATTTCATCGTCAAACCTCCCACGGGTCTTTTTCCCGTCTCTTCCTGCTTTTTTCTTCCCGCTTTTCTTCCTCGCGCTGCGCCTTGCGCTCTTCGCGCTGCGCGCTCATCTTTTCCTGCCATGCCGTGAACTTTTTGTCGAGCTTATCGAGCGGCCACTCGATCTCCGGCACGGGCACGATGACCACCTTGCAGCTCTCACAGTAACGGGCGGGCGTGTAATAATCTCCTAACAGCCCCGCTCTGCCAAGACAGACCTGTTCCTTCTCGTCGCCAAATCCGTCTTTGAGCATGCCGTCCTCACCTCTTGGACACCAGTAAATATCACGCAAGACAGGGATGGCTCCATCTCGCATTTCCTTTCCGCAATAGGGGCAAACAGATGTGATTTCCATATTCGTCTCCTTATTGTCTCGCAGGTTTATGATTTTCCCATCAGATGAGCGCCTTGACGTATTCCTCCGCGTTGAACGGCTGGAGATCGTCGATGCCCTCGCCGAGGCCGACGTACTTCACCGGCACGCCGAGCTCCTGCGCAATGGCAACGCAGATGCCGCCCTTGGCCGTGCCGTCGAGCTTCGTCAGGATAATGCCCGTCAGGCCCGCCGTCTCGCGGAAGACCTTGGCCTGCTGCAATCCGTTCTGCCCCGTCGTCGCGTCGAGCACTAAAAGCGTCTCCTTCGCGGCGTCGGGCAGCTCTCGGTCGATGATCTTGCGGAGCTTCGAGAGCTCGTTCATCAGGTTCACCTTGTTGTGAAGTCTGCCCGCCGTGTCGCAGAGAACGACGTCGACACCTCTCGCCTTCGCCGCGGCGAGCGAGTCGAACAGCACCGCGCCGGGGTCCGCGCCTTCGACCGAACGGACGATCTCGCACTCGGCGCGGTTCGCCCAGATTTCAAGCTGATCCGCCGCCGCCGCGCGGAACGTGTCCGCCGCGCACAGCAGTACGCGCTTGCCCTCGCCCTTCAGGCGGTGGGCGATCTTGCCGATGGACGTGGTCTTGCCCACACCGTTCACGCCGATGACCAGCACGACGCTCGGTTTGGTCGACAGGTCAAGCGCGGTGTCGCCCACGTTCAGCTTTTCAATCAAAATATCGCGCAGCGCCTGCTTCACATCGTCGCCGCGCTGGATGCTCTTCTGGTACACGACGTCGCGCAGCTTTTTCACCGCGTCGTGCGCGACCGTTGCGCCGAGATCGGCCATAATGAGGCTGTCCTCAAGCTCGTCATAGAATTCGTCGTCAATGGTCTCCCACACGATGGTGTCGAACCATGCCTTTTTGATCTTTGCAAAAATACCCATTTGTTTCTCCTCGCGCTTTATTCCTTAATGTTGAGTTCCTTCGCCATGTCGTTCATATTGATCGTCAGCACCTTGCTCACGCCGCGCTCCTGCATCGTGACGCCGTAAAGGACGTCCGCTGCCTCCATCGTGCCGCGGCGGTGCGTGATGACGATAAACTGCGTTTTCTGCGTGATGCGGCGCATGTAATTGGCCACGCGCACCACGTTCGGCTCGTCGAGCGCCGCCTCGATCTCATCCATGACGCAGAACGGCGTCGGATGAACCTTCAGGATGGCGAAGTACAGCGCGATGGCAACGAACGCCTTTTCGCCGCCCGAGAGCAGCGTGATCGTCTTGAGCGCCTTGCCCGGCGGCTGGACCTTGATCTCGATGCCGCAGGAGAGCACGTCGTTCTCATCCTCGAGCTCGAGCGTGGCCTTGCCGCCGCCGAACAGCTCCAAAAACGTCTCCTGGAAGCTCTCGCGGATCAGCGCGAACTGTTCTTTAAAGATGACGGTCATCTCGCTTGTGATGCTGTCGATCACGCCGACAAGCTCACCCTTCGCCTTTTCCACATCGTCGCGCTGGGTCGTGAGGTAAGTGTAGCGCGTATTCACGCGCTCGAATTCCTCGATCGCGCCGACGTTGACCGCGCCAAGACCGCTGATGGCGCGCTTGAGCTCGCCGATGCGGCGGCTCGCCTTGGCGACACTCTCGAGCTCGATGCGCTGCTCCTGCGCGGTGGAGTGCGACAGCTCGTAGTTTTCCCACAGCTTGTCGAGAATTTGCTGCTCCTCCATCGCGCTCGTCGCGCGCTTCTGTTCAAGCTTGCTGACGCTGCGCTCGACGTTGAGCACGTTTTCGTTGAGCTCGCGGCCGCGGCGGTCGCTCTGGCTGCGCTCGGCTTCGAGCGCGAGCTTCGCTTTGGAGAGCGCTTCGAGCTCGGCGCGCTTTTCCGTCATTTTGCCGCTCAGCGCGGCGATCTCAGTCTCATGTGTGCCGATCTCGCGCTGCGACTGCTCGCTCGCGGCCCTGTACTGCTCGATGAGCGCGCGTCTGCTCTGCTCGTCGCCCTGCATCTGGGCACGCAGGCCCTCCAAGCTCGCGAGCGACTTTTCCGTCGTTTCGCGCTCGGCGGCATAGCCTGCGAGTACGCTCTTTTTCTCGGCGATCTCGTCGCCGAGGCGCGAGGTCGAACGCAGCAGCTCGCTCTGGCCGGAAAGGCTCTTTTCCGCCTGCGCACGCAGCTCGCCCGCTTCCTTCTCCTGCGAAAGCGCGAGCGCTTCCTTTTCCTCCGCCACGCGCTTCACTTCGCCGCGGCGGCGCGCGATGGTCTCGCGCTCGGTATCCAAACTCTCGAGCCGCTCGCGCAGCGACGAGAGCAATAAGTCATAATGATTTTTATCGCCCTGCAATTTGAGCACGGCGTCCTCCGCCGCGCGCTGCTGGCCCTGTGCGACCTCCAGCTCGTAGCGCGCTTTGGCAAGCTCGCGCTTGGCGTCCTCGGCGGCCTTGGCGGCAAGGTCGAGCTTTTCGGCAAGGCTGCCGCGCCGCGCCGTCAGCTCGCGCAGCTCGCCTGCGCGGCTCAGAATGCCTGCGCTGCGAGAGATCGAGCCGCCCGTCATCGAGCCGCCGCGGTTCAACACCTGGCCGTCGAGCGTCACAATGCGGAACGCGTTCGAAAACCGGCGCGAGATCGTGATGCCGCAGTCAAGATCCTCGACCACGACCGTGCGGCCGAGCAGATTCTTGAAAATGCCGTCGTATTCGCGGTCGTATTCCACCAGCTCGCTCGCAAGGCCGACGTAGCCGTACTCGTTCTGCACGCGCGCATCGCGCAGCGCCTCGCCGCGGATCGACGAGAGCGGCAGGAACGTCGCGCGTCCGCCGTCGCGCTGCTTTAAGAGTTGGATGGCGCTCTTCGCGTCCTCCTCGCGCTCGACGACGATGTTCTGCAAGCCCGCGCCGAGCGCGATCTCGATCGCGACGGCGTATTTTTTGCCGACCTTCATCAGGTTGGCGACCGGCCCGCGCACGCCGCGCAGCGCCTTGCGCTCCGACGCCTGCATGACCGTGCGCACCGCCTTGTTGAAGCCCTCGTACTCCTTTTCCATCTCGCCGAGCAGGCGGATGCGGGAGTCTAAGTTGTTCATCTCCATCGTGAGGGAAACGTGCTGCTCGCCCGTCTCCTTCTCTCGTTCGATTCTGCCCTGCATCTTCATCGTGTGGCCGGCGATGATGTTGCGGATGGCGTCGGCTTCCTCCTGCGCACTTTCGAGCGCGCGGCGGTTCTCCGCAGCGCTTTTGCGAGTTTCGGAAAGCTGGGCCTCCCCGCTCTCCTGCTCGGCGGCGATGGCGCTCTCGCGCTCGTCCATTTCAGAAAGCGTCGAGCGCAGGGCGGCAATTTCCGCGCGGCTGTCCGCCGCGGCGGACAGGGCGAGCGCTTCGCGAGCGCGCAGGGTCTCGGCCTCGCTCGCGGCCTCGCCCGCGTTTTTCGACAGCTCCTCCGCCTGCTTGAGCAGCGAAGAAAGCGCCGTTTCGACTTCGTTTTTGCTTCTCTCCAGCTCTTCGATACGCGCGCGCTGCTGCGCAATCTGCGCATCCATCGATCCCACGCGGTCAGACTGGCTTCTGAGTTCCTCCTCCACGCGCGCGATGTTCTCTTCGTTGTGCGCGATGCCCGTTTGCAGCACTGCGACGGCAGATTCCTGCTCTTTGACCTGCGCGTCGAGCTCGGAAAGCTGCGCGCGCTTTTCCTCCTGCGCGATGTCATTCTCGTGGATGCGCGCGGAGAACTGCTCGGACGCAGCGTACAGCGCCTCTAAGTCCGCGTTCGCCTTTTTGAGCTCCTCGCGCGCGAGCGACAGGTCGGTGTCGAGCTTGATGGCGTTCGTCTTGAGCGTTTCCAGATTTTCAAGCCACACGGAAATTTCCAAAAGGCGCAGTTCGTCGCGGTAGATAAGATACTGCTTCGCCGTCTCTGCCTGCGCACGCAGGGGTTCGACCTGCAATTCCAGCTCGGCGATCTTGTCGTTGATGCGCACTAAGTTTTCTTCCGTGCGCTCCAATTTACGTTCCGTCTCCTCCTTGCGGTAGCGGAAGCGTGAAATGCCCGCCGCCTCTTCAAAGATCTCGCGGCGGTCGCCGCTCTTCTGCGAGAGTATTTCGTCGATGCGGCCCTGACCGATGATGGAATAGCCCTCGCGGCCCATCCCGGTGTCCATGAACAGCTCATTTACGTCACGAAGTCGGACAGACTGCTTGTTGATATAGTATTCCGATTCGCCGCTGCGGTAGTACCGGCGCGTGACGGCGACCTCGGTCTCCTCCATGCTGGGGAAGATGTGCTCGGTGTTGTCGAGCACGAGCGTCACCTGCGCAAAGCCCATCTGGTTGCGCGTTTCCGTGCCGCCGAAAATGACATCCTCCATCTTCACGCCGCGCAGCGACTTGCTCGACTGCTCGCCCATGACCCAGCGAATGGCGTCCGAAATATTCGATTTGCCGCTTCCATTCGGCCCGACGATGGCGGTGATGTCCTCACCGAAGTTGAGCACCGTCTTGTCCGGGAAGCTCTTGAACCCTTGGATCTCCAATGCCTTTAAGTACACGAGCGATATCCTCCTTGGAAAAAGGCGTCATCCCCCACGATAAGGGTATAATGACACATTTTGACTAATACTATATACCATTTTTCCGCCGCCTTTTCAAGTGGATTCGATAAACAAAGCACAAAAAGACGCCCGAAGGCGTCTTTCTTTGTCTTCAAAAAAGCTGCCTTGGCAGCTTTTTTGAGAAAGTTTCGCTGCGCTTCGTGCCGTGCGCGGCACAAAACTCTGCGAGGCTTTTTACTTCTTCTTTTCGTCAATGAGCACATACAGCGCGTCGAGCGCGTCGGAGAGGCTGCCGATGCGCTGGATGAGGCCGCAGGCCACTGCTTCTTCCCCGTAGAGCACGCTGCCGACGTCAGAGGCGAGGTCCTGCGTATCCATCATCAGGCGCAAAAACTCGTCGCGCCCGATGCGTGAGTTTTTCGTCACAAAGCGCACAATGCGCTCCTGCAAGCGCTCGAAATACTGATACGTCTGCGGGGCGGCGATGATCGTGCCGCTCGTGCGCACGGGATGGATGGTCATCGACGCCGACGGCGCGATCATCGTCACCATCGGCGCGACAGCAAGCGGCACGCCGATGGAGTGTCCCCCGCCGAGCACGAGCGAGACCGTCGGCTTTTTCATCCCCGAGATGAGCTCGGCGATGGCAAGCCCCGCCTCCACATCGCCGCCGACGGTGTTGAGCAGGAACAAAACGCCGTCGATGTCCTCGCTCTCCTCCAGATACGCCAGCAGCGGCAGCACATGCTCGTATTTCGTCGCCTTCTGCGTGTTCGGCAGCTGCATGTGGCCCTCGATCTGTCCGGCGATCGTCAGGCAGTGGATGGCCGCGCGGCTATTTTTGATGACGACCGAGCCGAAGTCGATGACCGGATGAATGGGCGGCAGCAGCGGCTCCTGCCCGTTTTTCTCCTCGTCCTGCGAGGGTTTCGTTTCGCTTCTCATGGCAAAGTCCTCCCGAAAGTCCTTTCCGGTAGGATTTGCAGAAAGCGCGAAAAGCATACCCTTTGTGCCGTCGGAAATACGAGCCTCAAACCGGGAAGCACTTTAATATCCCCAAGTCATCAGTTTCCATTCCCCGCCATCGCTGCGAGCCAACCACCAGGACCATGTGTATTCCGTGTCCGGCTCCCAAGCTCCGCCGCCCTCTTTCGGAGAGCGAAAGCTGCTGTCGAACATGATGCATTGTGTAAAAGCCAGATCGTTGTCATTTGCCTTTTCCAAGTCATTCATCCACGAAAGGTTCTTTTCATCCGTGCAGACGTCATCTGACGAATATGAAATGCTATGTAATTCGCAGCCTTCCCACGAACCGATCATCTCTTCGATCACCTTTATCGCATCATCCATATCCTGTTCTGTGTAGACAGCCGAATCGCCATAATCGACCGTTATGTTTGACGTTTCCTTGTTGCCGCATCCAGCCAGCAGGGCAAAAAGCACTACGCAAATAACCGATAAGCTGTATTTTTTCATCTTATGGCCTCCATATCTCTCATTTTTCTATATTTTTATACTGCTTATTTTACCAGAAAGCATTGTCCGAATCCAGCGAAAAAGCGTCCGAGGGCGTTTTCCTCGGGCGCTTGCAGCTTTTTATTTGTACGTCAGCAAATCTTCCACGCTCTTGCGCTTCGGCGCGGCGGGCTCCTCATCGGGATAGCCAAGACCGATAACACAGCCGACCTTCTGATTCTCCGGCAGGTTCAAGAGTCTCGTGATCTTCTCTTCGTCGAAGTAGCCCGTGATGACCGTGCCGACGCCGCGCTCCCACGCGGCAAGACAAAATGTCTGCGCGGCGACGCCGGCGTCGAACATCTCAAAGCCCGCCTCCTTCGGCGTCGAGAACGAGCCGTCGCGCTCGTAGCCCGAGCGGCCGGTCACATAGGTAAGCACCATAACGGCGGGGCAGTTTTTGAGCGTCTTCTCGTTCAGCTTGAAATCAAGCACCATCTCCTCCGCCATTTTGTCGATCGTCGCGCGGTCCTCGACGAGCACATAGCGCGCGATCTGCGTATTCTTCCACGAGGGGGCGTAGGCCGCGTCCGCGACGATCTGCTCGATGACCTCGTGCGGAACGGGTTTTGGCTGGTACTTACGGATGCTTCTTCTGCTTCTGATGGCCTGTATCGTTTCCATATTTGTTTCTCCTTTGCTAACGGTCTGATAAAATGCCGATCCATGGCGTTTCTTTGGCGTTTATCATAACAGAAGCGTGCGCAAAAATCCAGTGGAAAAACAGCCGGTTCTGCCGATTCATCTTATTGCAGGCCCGTCAGCGGATTTTCCTGGCAAAATCCGTCGGTCAAACTATAGGACATGCCAAGCGTTCCAAACGGGAAATAGTGAACCGTATAATAGGCCCGTCCCGCTGAAAACTGCTCGATGGAAATGTAAATCGGCAGCAAGGGCACTTTCTTTGAGTAAACTCCCACCGACTGCGCGCGGATCTCAGCGACATACTCCTCCGGCACCTCGCATCTGCGTGAAACAAAAGGATGGGAAGAAATGCAGGCCAATATCATACCGAACAGGGCTACGATCAGCAGTGCGATCATCGCTTTTTTGTGTTTCTTCATGTTCTGTCACACCCCTGTGCGTTTCTCTGCTTTCTGCCTCTTCTCCATACGATGATCGCATGGATGATGAGGGACGCGACCGATATCGCGACAATCAGAGAGTGGGATGTAAACGGCTTGCAGTACCATTCCATCGGGTCTAACTGCGACAGCTTTGCCGTCAAATAAGAAGAAATAAAGCTCAGTATATTTCCGATAAAAATGATCGGAACGTTGTCTGTTTTCAGCGCGCAGCGGTACAAAATCACAAAGCTGACGATCATCACGCCGTAATACACCATCGTCCCCGAAGTAATATCACCCTTCACAGAGAAAAATGCAAACGGTACGCAATACGCGGTGAGCAGCAGCGCTCTGATGAGCCACGATTTTTTCATAAAACCCTCCCATTTTTCTCTCAAAATCTCTCTTTCGTCATCATATCAGGTCTTTTGCGCAAAGTCTACCATATAAAAAGCGCCCGAAGGTTTCCCTTCAGGCGCTCCTTATGTTCACTTTTCTTTTCCGTAGAAGAACAGCGCCACCGTTCCCGGGCCGACGTGGGCGCCGGTGACAGGCTCGTAGACCACGTTCAGGCATTCGCCGGTGAAGCCCTTGTCCCGCAGCAGCGCGATGAGCGCCTGCGCGCCCTCTTCATTGTCCGCGTGGGCGATGCCGAGCATCTCGCTCTTGTCGAGCGCGCGGCCGTCGTAATAATTCGCAAGCTCCTGATACGCGCGCTTCATGCCGCGCACCTTGCCGCAGGAGACGATGTGCCCCGTCTCGTCACCGCACAAAATCGGCTTGATACTCAGCACCGTGCCGATCAGTGCCGTCGCGCTCGAAATGCGGCCGCCGCGCTTTAAGTACGCAAGGTCGTCGACCGTGAAAAACTGGCACATGTGCGGTCTTCTCGAAAGGAGATGCGCTTTGATCTCATCGAGGCTCTTTCCCTCTTCGATCATGCGCGCGGCTTCGAGCACCTGTAACCCCTCGCCAAGGGAGGCAGCGTAGGTGTCGATCGTGACGATCTTCCGCGCGGGGTATTTTTCCGTCAGCTCGCCCGCGGCGATAACCGCGGCCTGCGCCGTGCCGCTGATGCCGCCGGACATGCCGACGTAGAGCACATCGTCGCCCTGCGAGAGCGCACGTTCAAAGTAGTTCGCCATCAGGTCGGGATTGACCATTGAGGTCTTGACGACCGCGCCGCGGCGCATCGCGCCGTAGAACGCCGCGCCGTCGAAATCCACATCATCGGGATAGTCCGTCTCCTTTCCATCCACCGTGTAGGAAAACGGCACGACGGTGATGTGGTGTTGTTTCGTCAGCGCGACCGGCAGGTTCGCGGACGTATCGGTGAATAACTGGAGCATGACTCTCTTCCCTTCCTGATCCTTTGGCATTCTGATAGCTTATCACGCCACGCTCGCTTATGCAAGCAAAACCGCAGGAAACTTTACAATTTGTTCAACATTGTATGACTTTTTGGCAGAAAGCGCCCTCCCACGGCACGTGGGAGGGCGCTTCTCGGAATCTCAGAATATTTTCTTACGCCTGCTCAAAGATGGCCTTCATACACTTGTAGGTCATGTAGCAGTCGAGCTTGGCGACCGTTTCATACGGTGCGTGCATCGAGAGCACGGGCACACCCGCGTCGAGCGTGTCGATGTTGCGCTGGGCCATGAACTTGGCGACCGTACCGCCGCCGCCTGCATCGGTCTTGCCCATCTCGGCCATCTGCCAGAAGACGCCGTTGTCGTTCATCAGCTTGCGTACCTTGCCGACGACCTCAGCGCTTGCGTCGCTCGCGCCGCCCTTGCCGCCGGAGCCGGTATACTTGCACAGCGCCACGCCGTAATTGACGAAGGCGGAGTTGCGCTTGTCGTACACGTCGGCAAAGTTTGGGTCATAGGCCGCCGTCACATCTGCGCTCAGGCAGAAGGAGTTGGCAAAGCAGTCAGAAAGCGCGACGCCCTGCGTGCGGCACATGTCGCCCATGAACCACTCAAACGCCTGAGACAGCATACCGGACACGCCCTCGGAGCCGATCTCCTCCTTGTCTGCGAAGATGCAGACCGCGGTCTTCTTCGGGGACACAGCGTCAAAAATACCTGCAAGCTCTGCATACGCGCAGACGCGGTCGTCGTGACCGTAGGACGCGATGAAGCTGCGATCAAAGCCGATGTCGCGCGCCTTGCCGGCGGGGACGACTTCGAGCTCGGCGGAGATGAAGTCCTCCTCCGTAATGCCGTACTGCGCGTTCAAATACTGGAGAACGCCGAGCTTGAAACGGTCGGAGCAGTCCTTATCTTCAAACGGCTTTCCGCCGAGCAGTACGTTCAAGCTCTCGCTCGGGATGGCCTCGTTGAGCGGCTTTTTGCCCTGCTCGCGGCCAAGGTGCGGTAAAAGGTCGTTGATGATGAACTGGGGATCGTCCTCCTTGCCGCCGATGTGGACGTCGACCTTCGAGCCGTCGCGCAGCACGACGACGCCGTGCAGCTCGAGGGGGATCGTCACCCACTGGTACTTGCGGATACCGCCGTAGTGGTGGGTCTTGAAGTAGGCCATCTCGGCCTCCTCGTAGAGCGGACGGGGCTTTAAGTCGAGGCGCGGGGAGTCGGTGTGCGCCGCGCCAATGTTCGCACCGTGGCTCAGGTCTTCGCTGCCGATGACAGCGAGCATGATGCCCTTGCCGCGGTTATTGAAGTAGACCTTGTCGCCGGCGCTCAGCTTCATACCCGCTTCGTAGGCCTTGAAGCCCTTCTTTTCCGCCAGCTCGATGCAGTACTCCACGCAAAGGCGCTCGGTCTTGCCGTTGTTGAGGAACTTCTTGTAGTCCTCGCAATAGGCCTCCATCGCTTTTTCATCCTCTGCGCTCAGGCGGTCATAGCCATTCTTGGGGGCGTAGAGCAGTTTTTCAGCGAGCTTGTTCTTTTCACTCATCTCTCAGTTTCCTCCTTCAAATTGTTGATGATCGTGTTGATATAGACCTCTGCCGCGTGTTCCGCCTTTTCAGCGGTCGGCAGATCGTTCACAAATTCATAATCGCACTGCGCGCGGAAATAGTCCGCGTCCTTCTGTGCCGCGATGCGCGACCTTGCATACTCCTCGGTGATGCTGTCGCGCGCCATGATGCGCTTGACCCGCACCTCTTCAGGCGCCGTTACGGCGACGGTCGCGTCGCAGATCGCGCCAAGGCCGCTCTCGATGAGCTTGATAGCATCGAGGCCGATGATCTCCGCGTTCGTCGCCGCCATTTTCTGCGCCAGCGCGCGCGGGATGTGCTCGTGCACGATGGCGTCGAGCTCGGCGAGCTTTTTTCTGTCCTTGAAGACGATCAGGCCGATGGCGTGGACGTCCACGCTGCCGTCCTGCCGAAAAATGACATCGCCGAACGCCTCGCGCAGCGCGCGCAGCAGCGGCTCGTCATCTTTTAACATCTCGTGATAGACCGCGTCGCAGTCGAGCACGCATGCGCCCTTTCTTTCAAGCGCGCGCAGAAGGCTCGTCTTCCCCGCGCCCGTGCCGCCGGTGATGCCGATGACGATCTTGCCGTCGTCCGCGTCCTCCACATGGAAGCCCGCGGCCTTTTTGAGGCGGTTGCCGATGGCAAGGCCAAGGCCTTTACTGTCCGGACACTGTGCCCAGATCTCGCCCACATTCGTCTCGTCGAACGTCCGCAGCGCGTCGAAGACGTGCTGCGCCTGCGCGCGCTTATCGTCGCTCGCACCGAGGGGGTGGACGATGTGCCCGTCGAAGAGCCGCGTGAACTCGTCAAAGCAGATGATGCCGGACTTCTCGCCCGCGTGTGTGAGCAGATAGCGCGCGCTCGCCTTCGCCCCGCCGGTCACGACCGTGACGGGGGCCTTAGGCGCATAGTGGCGGTACTTCATGCCCGGGGCGCGCGGCTTTTCGCCGTCATTCATCTTCTGCGTCACGGCCTTGTCGACCGTCACCTCGCCCAGCGCATCGCGCAGGCTCTCGAGCGGCAGTCCGCCCGGGCGCAACAGCTGCGGCGGCGTGACCGTCAGGTCAATGATCGTCGACTCCACGCCCACCTGACAGGGGCCGCCGTCGACGATACCGTCGATCTTGCCCCACATGTCCTCGCGCACGTGCTCTGCCGTCGTGCAGCTTGGGCGGCCCGAGGTGTTCGCGCTCGGCGCGGCGACCGGCACGCCGGATGCTTCGATGATGGCGCGCGTGACCGCATGGTCGGGACATCTCATGCCGACGGTCTCGAGCCCGCCGGTCGTGCGCAGCGGCACGCAGGGCTTTTTCTTTAAGATCATCGTCAGCGGGCCGGGCCAGAAGCGCTCGGCCAGCTTGTAGGCCGCGTCCGGCACGTCCTCACAGTAGCGCGTAAGCCAGCTTGCGTCCGGAATGTGCAGGATGAGCGGGTTGTCCTGCGGGCGGCCCTTGGCCTCGAAAATGTGCAGCACGGCGGTCTCGTCAAGGCCGTTCGCGCCGAGGCCGTAGACCGTCTCCGTCGGGATGGCCAGAAGCCCGCCGCGTCGCAGAATGTCCGCCGCCTGCGCGATGCTCTCTTTATCCTCCACCGTGCGGAGGGTAAACCATTTTGTCTCCAATGTTCACTCTTCTTTCTTAAGCCTCGGTGCTCTCGCGCAGCTTTTCGGCCTGCTCCTGCATCGTGAGCGCGTCGATGATGGGGTCTAAATCGCCGTTCATCACGGCGTCGATGTTGAAATTCTTGTTCTCGCCCGTCAGGCGGTGGTCAGTCACGCGGTTTTGCGGGAAGTTATAGGTGCGGATGCGCTCGTTGCGCATGCCGCTGCCGACCTGCGCGCGGCGCTCGCTCGTAATCGCACCCTCCACGCGCTCGCGCTCAGCCTCGTAGAGCTTGCTCGCGAGCATCGCCATACACTTGGCGCGGTTCTGGAGCTGGGAGCGCTCCTCCTGACACGAAACGACGATGCCCGTCGGCTTGTGGATGAGGCGCACGGCAGAGCTCGTCTTGTTGACGTGCTGGCCGCCTGCGCCGGAAGCGCGGTAGACCTGCATCTCAATGTCTTCGGGCCGGAGGTCAACGTCGACCTCCTCCATCTCCGGCAGCACGGCGACCGTCGCGGTCGAGGTGTGCACGCGCCCGCCGGACTCCGTCTCCGGCACGCGCTGGACGCGGTGGACGCCGGATTCAAACTTGAATCTCGAATACGCCCCCTCGCCGCTGACGATAAAGTCAGCTTCCTTAACACCGCCCAACTCCGTATCGTTGTAGTTGAGCAGCTCCACGCGGTACCCCCGCTTTTCCGCGTACATCGCATACATGCGGTAGAGGTCGGCGGCAAAAAGCGCGCTCTCCTCCCCGCCCACGCCGCCGCGGATCTCGACGATGACGTTTTTGTCGTCGTTCGGGTCGCGCGGCAGGAGCAGCACGCGCAGCTCGTCAAAAAGGCGCTCTTTTTCCGCCTTGGCAGTGTTCAATTCCTCCTGCGCCATGTCCTTGAGCTCTGGATCGGATACAAGCTCCAGCGCCTGCACGATGTCGTCCTCGCACTTCTGGTACGCGCGGTAGGTCTCCACCACGGCGGAAAGCTCCTTCTGCTCGCGCGTGAGCGCACGCAGCTTCTTTGGGTCAGCGTAAATTTCCGGCACTTCGAGCAGCTCGCCGATCTCGTCATAGCGGCGCGCGAGCTGTTTGAGCTTTTCCCACATCAGGCCTTGTCCTCCGCAATGAAGTCAGAGCAGGCCTTGACGAACTGGTCTCGCCAGAAGTGGTAGCCCGCGGAATCGGGGCAGAGCGAGACCTCCGCCACGTGCGGCGTCTGCAAATAGAGGTCCATCTGGCGGAAGACGTCCTTATAGTCCTGCTCGCTCTTGTGCGTGATGAGATACGCCGCGTTCTGGATCTCATAGCCGCGGCGCTTCAAAAAGCCGCGAATCACGCTCGAACAGCGGCCCGCCCACACGGGCGTGCCGAGGATGACGAGCTTGTAGTCCGACAGCGGCTTCTGGCATTTCGGGCGCGAAACCGCACTCGTGCGCTTGTGCATCGCGTCAAAGCAGCAGCGAAGGTAGCCCATCGTGCCGCTGCGATCGACCTTGTCGCGAATTTCGAAACATTCGCAGTCCAGCGCCTCGGCGACCTCCTCCATGGCTTTTTTCGTGTTTCCCGTGCGGGAATAGTAAAGGCATAAAATGTTATCGTTCATACTCAGTTTCCTCTCAGCAGGAGCCAACCGGTGGCAAAGGCCTCCCGCACATAGTAGTTGAGCTGTAAGGCATCGTAATAGGCGCTGCGCGGCAGCGTCGCCGCCACGCCGCAGGCCGCATCTGTTCCGGCGATGCGCCCCGCCCTAAAAATATGGTAGTCGTTCGTGACAAAGGCGAACGTGTCGCCCGCATCAAGCCCCAGCTCCGCCATGATCTCTTCGCTGTAAGCAAAGTTCTCCTGCGTACTGGTCGATCGGTCCTCGCGGTAGATGCGGCTCTCGTCCACGCCGTGGGCGATGAGCCAGTCGGCCATGCAGTCGGCCTCGGAGATATCCTCCCCCGGCCCCTGACCGCCTGAGCAGATGATGGGGATGTCCGGCTTGTCCGCGATGAAGTCAAGCGCCGCCTGCAGCCGCGACGAGAGCATCAGCGACGGCGTCGTGCCGTTCACGCCCGCGCCCAAAATAACCACGCACTGCGCGTCTTCCGCGCGCCCGTCCGTGTGCGCGCCGCGAATAACGAGCGATTCAAGATACCCGAATGCGACAAGCCCTAGGCACACGAGCGCGAGCAGAACGCGTTTTCCCCACTTTGCCCACGCATGCTCTTTGTACTGCTCGAGCATCGCAAAGACGATCAAAAGCGCCGTCAGGCACCAGAACAGCAGTCCTGCAAAGCGCACACCCGGGACGGCCCGGCACGCCGCGCCGAGCACGGCACAGGCTGCTGCCGCCGTCCACAGTCTTTTCTGTCTCTTCATGGTATGTTCCTCATTCGCCCGCCTGCTCGGCGAGCGTTTCCCACTTTTCCATCAGCTCGCTGAGCTTCTGCTCGGCGGCTTCCTTCTCCTTATAAATTTCGCTGTAGCGCTCGTAGTCGCCGCCCGCCTCTTCGAGGCGCTGCTCGATCTCGGCGATGGCGGTCTCCTGCGCGGAAATTTCCTTTTCACAGATGGTGAGCTGCCGCCGCGCCTGCTGGGCAGAGCGGTTCGGCTTCGGTTTTTCTGTAACCGTCTTTTCCTTTACAGCCTTTGGCGTGTGGTCGATCTTGTTCTGCGCCTCCAGTGCCTTGACCTGCCGGTAGCGCGCAAAGCCCATCGGATAGTCGGTGATGACGCCGTTTTCAAGCTCCCACACACGCGTTGCAAAGCGGTTGATGAAATAGCGGTCGTGGCTCACGAACAGGAGCGTCCCGTCGTAGCTCTCCACCGCCTCTTCGATCCACTCGCGCGACGCAATATCGAGGTGGTTCGTCGGCTCGTCGAGGATCAGGAGATTCACTTCCTCATCCATCAGGATGCAGAGCTTGAGGCGCGAAAGCTCGCCGCCCGAGAGCACACTGACGCTCTTAAAAACGTCCTCGCCCGTGAAGTGGAACGCGGCCAGGCGGTTGCGCGCGCTCTGCGGCGTGATGTTGCGCTTGGAGTAGAGCATCGTGTCGACCAAGTTTCGTTCCGGCACGTCGAATTCGACGATCTGCGGCAGGTACGCGATGCGCACCGACGGGCCGAACTTGATCTTGCCCTCGTCGGGATATTCCTCTTCCATCAGCATCTTGATGAGCGTCGACTTGCCCGTGCCGTTGTCGCCAATGAGCGCGATGCGCTCGCCGCCGCGCACCTGCAAGTCCACGTCGTGGAACAGCACACGGTCGCCGAAGCTCTTTTTGAGCTTTTTGAGCGCGAACACCTCGTCGCCGTAGAACTCCTGCGACTTGAACTGCGCGCTCAGTGCCCGTTCCTTCGTCGGCTTGTCCGTCGTGCGCATACGCTCGATGCGCTTTTCCATCGACAGCGCGCGGCGGTACGTCTTGTCCATGCCCTTGAAAGCAAACATGCGCAGCTGCTCGGCGCTCTTTTCAAGCTGGGCGATCTTGGCCTGCTCCTTTTCGTATTGGCGCATCTTTTCCAGGTAGCGGCGCTCTTTTTCCACCGCGTAGAAGCTGTAGTTGCCGCTGTAAAACTCCGCCTTGCCGTCGAGCACCTCAATGACGCGCGTGATGGTACGGTCCAAAAAGTAGCGGTCATGCGAGATGGCGACGACCGTACCCTTGAACGTCGAGAGATACTGCTCCAGCCATTCGATGGCGTGCAGGTCCAAATGGTTCGTCGGCTCGTCGAGAAGTAAAATATCCGTATCCTCCAAAATGAGGCGGCCGAGGTTCACGCGCGTCTTTTCACCGCCCGAGAGTGTGTCAAACAGGCGCTCGCGCATCTCCGGCGGGATGGAAAGGCCGTTGGCAACCTTGTTGATGGGCGTCTCGGTGTCGTAGCCGCCGAGACCCTCGAACTTGGCCGAAAGCTCGCCGTAGCGGCGCAGCGTCTCTTCGCTCTCGTCGCCGCTTGCCATCTGCTGGGAGAGGGCGTTCATCTCGTCCTCCATCCTCTGCATGCGCGAAAACGCACTCTTGAGCACGTCTTCGACCGTGTAGCCCTCGGGATACACGGGGATCTGTGAGATGAGACCGAGCCTGCGGCCCGAGGCGATGCTCACCTCGCCCGCGTCGTAGTCGAGCTCGCCCGTCAGGATGCGGAAGAGCGTCGTCTTGCCCGCGCCGTTTTTGCCGAGAAGACCCACGCGCTCGCCCGTGTCGATCTGAAAGGTGATACCGTCCAGTATTTTCTTTTCGAGGTCAAAGGACTTGATGAGTCCCGTAACACTGATGTCGATCATGCTTTGGTCAGTTCCTCTACGATCTTCTCAAAGTGCATGGAGTGCGAGGCCTTGACGAGCATCGCCGTCTCCGCCGTGAACGCCGCCTTGATGGCGCCCATCGCCTCGTCCACGCTCCCGAACCACTGCGCAGAGGGGTTCCCTTCTGTAAAGTATTTTGCCCGTGTACCGATTGCGATGACAGTGTCGATGCCGAGCTCTTTGGTGAGTTCTCCGATTTCCTTATGCGCACGCTCGGTGAGCTCTCCGAGCTCCGCCATATCGCCGATGACGGCGGCCTTTTTGCCGCCGCTCGCGCCCAATACGCGCAGCGACGCCGCCATCGACTGCGGACCCGCGTTGTAGCAGTCGTCGAGCAGACGGCGGTTTTCAGAGGACGTGATGACGTGCATGCGTGAGCCCGCGGGCTCATAAGCCGCGACGCCGCGCTCGATCTCCTCTTTGGTCTCGCCAAGGTACTCACCGATGGCCGCGGCCATCGCCGCGGAGTAGACCATGTGCTTTCCCGGCACGGGGATGGAGAGCGCGTAACGCTCCTTTGCCGTCGTCACGACGCAGCGAATGCCGTCGATGCCAAGGTCTTCGACCTCGCTGACGCGGACATCGCAGTGCTCGGACAGCCCGCAGCGCAACGTTTTCTGCGGCAGAGAGACGGTGTTCAAAAGCTCGTCGTCGCCGTTTAAGACGGCGAGGCCGTCTTTTTTGAGGTTTTCAAAGATCTCGCACTTGGCCTTCAGAATGTTCTCGCGCGATCCGAGGTATTCAATGTGCATGTCGCCGACGTTCGTGATGACGGCGATATCGGGCTTCACCATCTCGCCAAGATACCGGATCTGCCCCGCGCGGTCCATGCCCGTCTCGATCACCGCCGCCTGATGCGCGCGGGAGAGCCCCAGCAGCGTCTGCGGCGTGCCGATCTCATTATTATAGTTGGCCGCGGTCTTGAGCGTATGGAACTTCACGCCCAGTACCGAGGCGATCATTTCCTTTGTTGTCGTCTTGCCGACGCTGCCCGTCACCTGCACAAAGGGGATCGAAAACTGCGCACGGTACCACGCGGCCAAGTCCTTGAGCGCAAGCAGCGTGTCAGGCACCTTGATGTAAAACTTTCCGGGCAGCAGCGTTTCCGGCACGCGGGCGCACAGACAGCCCTCCGCGCCCGCGGAAATCGCCTTTTCGATATAGTCATGCCCGTCGAAGCGCTCGCCGACGAGCGGCAGGAACACCTCACCCGCCTTGACGGTGCGGCTGTCGGTGTTCACGCCGAAGATCTTCGCCGCCGCATCACCCTGCAAAAGCTCGCCGCCGGTCGCCGCGAGCAGCTCTTTTACCGTGATGGTCTCCATTTACAGCCCTCTTTTCTGCTTCAGCGACTCTTCGACGATCTTTTCACACAGTTCCTCGTAGCCGATGCCGACCGCCGCCGCCTCCTGCGGAAGAAGGCTCGTCTTCGTCATGCCGGGCAGCGTGTTGATCTCAAGGAAGTACGGCGTGCCGTCGGGCGTGACAATAAAGTCCGCGCGGGAGTAGACGCTCAGGCCGATCAGGCGGTAGACCGTCTCGGTCGCGGTGCGCACGCGCATCTCCCAGTCCTCGGGGATGGGAGAGGGGCAAATTTCCTCCGCCGCGCCGGCCTGATACTTGTTCGCGTAGTCATAAAAGCCCGTTTTCGGGATAATTTCGATGGAGGGCAGTGCCTTGCCCGCGATGATACCAACCTGGATCTCGCGGCCGGAGATGTACTGTTCGAGCACGACCTGCGCGCCGAACTGTAAGCACTCTTCAAGCGCTTTTTTGAGCTCCGCGCCCGTATGCGCGATGGAGACGCCGACAGACGAGCCGTTGGCGACCGGCTTGACGACGCAAGGGAGCTTCGTTTCCGACACAAGGCGCGCGATGTCGCCTTCCGTGTAGCGCACGGTGCGCCACTGCGGCGTGATGACATATTCCGACACAAGACGCTTCGTCAGGTCTTTATCCATCGCAATGGCGCTCGATAAGTAGCCCGCACCCGTGTACGGGATGCCGAGCAGGTCGAACGCCGCCTGCACGCGGCCATCCTCGCCGCAGGTGCCGTGCAGCGCCAGAAAGACGACGTCCGCCTTGGCGCACACATCGAGCACGCCGGGGCCGAAAAGGCTCTTGCTCTGGTCCTTGCGGCTCGCGCGCACGGCGGCGAGGTCGGGCTCCGCCTCGGCGACGGAATAGTCGCCGCAGAAGCCGTCCGGTGTGTCGAAAACATCTTCGAGCTTACCGGCGTAGTCCTCAAAGCCCATGAACATATCCACCAGAATGGCCTGATGTCCGCGCGCTCTCAGCGCGCGGCAGATCTTGTTGCCGCTCGAGAGCGACACATTGCGCTCCATACTCAGGCCGCCTGCTAAAACAACGATACGCATACCGTTTTCCTCCTTATTTTTGAAAGGAACGTCGCCGTCCCCGTTTATCCATACTATACTAATTTATACTTTACCACAGCTTTTTCCCAAATACAAGCAAAAGAGAGCGGCGTGAAAACCGCTCTCTTTTGTTCGCTTTTCTCACTTTTTGCCCTTAGCCGAAAATGCCGGAGAGCAGTCCGCCCTTTCCCGCGCGTCCGTCCTTGAGCGTCATCGCCGCGCTGAGGATCTCTGCCGCCTGCGCACGTGTCACGCCCGAGCGCATCTCGTCAGTGGAAAAACGCCCACTCTCGATCACGCTGACGGACTGCAAATTCGCCACCGCCTGTGCGCACCAGGCGTTGTCCGCGTCCTGCACGTCGTAGTCCGAGAGGTCCACGTCCGTCACGCGAAGCAGCCGGTTCAGCACGACCGCGGCCTCATTGAGCGTAATGGCGTCATTCGCGCGAAAGGCAACGCCCTCCGCCGTGCTGACGCCGGACACAACGCCCGCGTTCAGCGCGCTCACGGCGTAGCCTTTCGCCCAGGTCGGTATGCTCGCATCGTCGCAGAAGCCAGTCATCTGCACATCCTCCGCGCTCACGTCCATTGCCGCGAGCGCCATCGCGACAAATTCACCACGTGAGAGCGTGCGCTCGGGCTCAAAGAAATAGCTGTCCCCGATCTTCGCGCCCACAAACACACCGTGCTCGGCAAGATCGACCGCCGCCGTATGCGCACGGCTGCCGCCCATATCAGCGTAGCAGACGCCGCTATTTGCCTTTTCGATTGTGATGCTCACCGTCGCGGGCAGCGAGATGTTGCCGTAGGCGTCGATCGCCGTGTAGGTGAAGCTGTCCGTCCCCAGCTTGCCGCCCGGCGTGTAGACAAAGCCGAGGCCGTCCTCCGTCAGCGCGACCGTGCCCTTTTTCGGCTCCTGCGCGATGGCAAAGGTCACCTCGTCGCCCTCGTTGTCCACCGCGCGGAATTCGCCCTCATACGCGACGCCGCGGTAAACCTTGATCTCCATGTTCTCTGCCACCGGCGCGCCGTCGACAGCTTTCGCCTCCTCTTTTCCCTTGCCGAACAGCGCCGACGCACTCTGCATCGGCACGAGGGTAAGCAACAACAGCGCCATCACAAACGGCAGCGCGCGCCAGAATTCTTTTCGCTTTTCCATATTGAAATGCTCTCCTTCCAAATAAAACTTGCGGAGTTATTGTTTACCGCGCGGTGAAAAGTATGCAAAATTGCATTTCTACAGCGCAAAGCGCTGCTCCTTGTTCCCTGCGCCGCGCAGGGGGACGTGGACAAGGGGGCCATTCTCTTTCGCAAAAGAGAATGGCCCCCTTGAACCCCCAAGAGAAAGGTTTTGATCGGCAGTCTCAGGCTTGAATGACCCTTGTGCCTCCGGAATGAGAATACCTGCGCGCGGCGTTGCCGCGTTTGGTGTTGCTATACGACTTGGCCTACTTCTACTACCCGCTACCGCTCTGCTCATCTTGTTTTTGTGCAGCCTAATCACCTACTATCGGCAATACATATCGTCTTGGTAATGCGTACTGCGGCGAGCGAAGCAATGCCGCCTTGGCAGGCAATAGCAAGTTTGTGCAAATCCGAAGTAGACGGAGATTGCGTAAGGCTAACGACACGCAGGCAAAGCGACAGCGAAGATAGAAGAAAGTCAAATCGTTTAGATACATCATCAAGCAGGCACCTGATTGCGCAGCGCGTGCAGTTCTTCAAGCCGCAATCTGACAATACAAAGTCTTTCTCTTGGGGTTCCAAAGGGGATATTCTCTTTTGTGAAAGAGAATATCCCCTTTGACCCGTGCAGCGCCTTTGGCGCTGCTTCCTCGCGGCACACGTGCCGCGACTCACTTTGCACCTGAGCAAAACTGCACAGAGAATTTTCCAAAAACCTATTGACTTTTTCAAAGTCAGAAGTTATACTTGAACAGCCGCTTTGAATGGGCTTAAAGTTTCGGAAGGTTTCGAGACTTTTCGAACGCCCCCGACAGCGAGTCCGTAATTAAGGAAAGAGGTGCAAGTAATGCAAGCGATCATCGTTACCGGCGGTAAGCAGTATGTTGTGAACGAGGGCGACACCCTGTTCATTGAGAAGCTCCCCGTCGAGGCGGGCGACGCCGTTACCTTCGATCAGGTTTTGGCGATCGTTGACGGCGAAAACACCAAGTTCGGCACTCCCGTGGTGGAGGGCGCGAAGGTGGAGGCCACTGTCGTTAAGAACGGCAAGGGCAAGAAGGTCCGTGTCTACAAGTACAAGGCCAAGAAGGGCTATCACAAGCGTCAGGGTCATCGTCAGCCTTATACCAAGGTTGAGATCGGCAAGATCTCCGTCTAAGGCATGACCACTGTTACATTCCTCACTGAGGGGAAGCGCATCATCGGTTTTGATGCTAAGGGCCACAGCGGTTACAGCGAAGAGGGCAGCGATATCGTCTGCGCGGCAGTCACAAGTGCGGTCCGCCTTGTGGAAAGCACCGTGAACGATGTTTTAGGCCTCGCCGCTTCCGTCAAGGTCCATGAACGCTCCGGCGCTGTGGAATTCCGGCTCCCCGGCGGTCTGTCCGCCACGAACGAGAACACCTGTCAGGCTCTTTTAACGGGTTTGATGCTGCTCTTTTCCGAGCTGCACAGCGAATATCCGGACAATATCGAAGTCATGGAGGCGTAAGCCCCCTGTTCCGATCATCTTACAGAAAGGATGGCAAATCACCATGCTGAACATCGGTCTTCAGTTTTTTGCCCACAAGAAGGGCGGCGGCTCCACGAAGAACGGCCGCGACTCTAACGCCAAGCGCCTTGGCCCCAAGCGCGCTGACGGTCAGTTCGTTCTCGCCGGCAACATTCTTGTGCGCCAGCGCGGCACCCACATCCATCCGGGCGTCAACGTCGGTATCGGCTCTGACGATACTCTCTACGCCAAGGAGAGCGGCGTGCTCCGTTTCGAGCGTCTCGGCAAGGATCGTAAGCAGGCTTCTGTTTACCCCGCTGAGTAATTGCACAATGAAGAGCCTCGAGCGAATGCTCGGGGCTCTTTTCTTTATCTTTTCCGCAGGAGGTCACTTTTCATGCTCAAGGCAGTTTTGATGGATATCGACGACACGCTGCTCGACTTCGGCAAATGCGCCGAGCAGGCCATGCGCATCGGCTTTGCCGAATGGGGTCTCCCCTATGACGATTCCACTTACGCGACGTTCACGCGCATCAATGACGGCCTCTGGCTCATGATCGAGCGCGGCGAGCTCACGACGCAGCAGCTTTTTGAATTCCGCTGGAACCGCATCTTCGAGGCCCTCGGCATCCAGGCCGACGGTGCCGCGTTTGAAAAGCGGTTTTTGGATCTCCTCTACGAGACGGCCATCCCAGTCGACGGCGCGGACGAGATCTGCCGCTACCTCAAGGAAAAATATATCCTCTGCGCGGCGAGCAACGCCTTCCACGACCAGCAGCTCAACCGACTTGAAATGGCGGGACTTCTCCCCTATTTTGACCATGTGTTCGTTTCAGAGTCACTCGGCTACCGCAAGCCCGAAAAGGCGTTTTTCGATGCCTGCCGCGCTTTTCTTCCCGATGTTGCCGCGGACGAGTGCATGATGATTGGCGACTCGCTGACCGCCGACATCACCGGCGGCAAAAACGCGGGCATGAAAACGATCTGGTACAACCACACGCACCGCCCCGTTCCGGAGCGCTGCGAGGCCGACCAGATCGTCGATTCGCTGCTCAAATTAAAGAACCTGCTGTAATTTAAGAGATCGCTTCCGCGCCGACGGTGTATTCCCAGCCGTTATCGCCGCGGGAGGCCGTACACTTCGTAAAGTAATACGCGCCGAGCGGCGAGCGCCACTTTTCAGCGCTGAAGCAGACCACCGGCAGCGAAAAGCTCTCCCCCTCCGCGCTTTCATCGGGCGTGATGGTGAAGAGCAGACCGTTCGTGAACGAATAGGCCGTACTGCCGCCCTCCAGCTTTTCGCCCATGAGGTACCCCTCCTCGCGCAGCTCGTCAAACGTCATCGTCAAGCCCTGTACGCCGTGCTTCTGCGCATAGATGTAGGCGACTGCCGCCTTTTCGCCCGCGGTCAGCCCGCCGGGTGCCTTGCTCAGATCGACGCTCACGACCTCCGCGCCGCCGTTGAGCCCGTCGTCCTCGTTCCACAGGTCCTCAAGCACCTGCAAGTAGAGACCGCAGAGGTCATACTGCGCATTCTCCTCACGCGAGAGCGACACGGCCACCACCTGTGAAAACTTCGCAGGATATGTCTCCTGCACGCCGCCGGTGTACCAGACCTCGGCGCTCATGCCGCTTTCGATCTCGGAAGCGGACACACTGCCGCCGTCTAAGTACAGCGTCACGCCTTCGAGCGGCAGGGCGTAGACCTCCGTCTCTCCCGCTAAAATGAGCGTACCGTTTTCACCGTCGCCCACGACGCGCAGCGTCATCGTGTCCGCGCCGGCGTACTGCGGCTCAGGATCGGGCGTGTCATTTCCGTCTTCGTTATCGTGCTCACCCTTCGTGCAGGCCAAAAGCGCCGCCGTTACGGCGACGACCATCATCAATGCAAGCAGTCTTTTCAAGGTTTCCGCTTCCTTTCCCGTTGTGTCTTTTCCTTTGACGAAAGGGAGCACAAAAAAGTTCCCAACTTTTTTCGATTTTTTCTTTTTTGTGAAACGTTCCGTTTTTCTTGACGAATCGCCAAAAAACGGATACACTAATTGTTCAGGAATAACAAGAATCCAAGGAGGTGCCAACATGGCAGCATCTTTTATTGATAAGGCGCGCATCTTTTGCCGCGCGGGCAAGGGTGGCAATGGCGCGGTGGCGTTCCACCGCGAAAAGTACGTCTCCGCGGGCGGCCCCGACGGCGGCGACGGCGGCAACGGCGGCAACATCGTCCTCGTTGTCGACGACAACATGTCCACGCTGATGGACTTTCGCTACAAGCGCAAATACGTCGCCGACAACGGCATGGACGGTCAGGGCGCGCGCAAGTTCGGCAAGCAGGGCAAGGATCTCACGATCCGCGTGCCGCGCGGCACCGTCGTGCGCGACGCGGAATCGAACGAGATCATCAAGGATATGTCCGACTCCGAGCCGTTCATCCTCTGCCGCGGCGGCAAGGGCGGCTGGGGCAACGCGCATTTCGCAACGCCGACGCGTCAGGCGCCCCGTTTTGCCAAATCGGGCCTTGAGGGCGAGGAGCACGATGTCGTGCTCGAGCTGAAGCTGCTGGCCGACGTCGGCCTCATCGGCTTCCCGAATGTCGGCAAGTCGACACTTCTTTCCGTTGTGTCGAAGGCGCGCCCCAAGATTGCAAACTACCACTTCACCACGCTCTACCCCAACCTCGGCGTCGTGTACGTCGACGAGGGCGTTTCGTTCGTCATGGCCGACATCCCCGGCATCATCGAGGGCGCAGCCGAGGGCGCGGGCCTTGGTCACGACTTCCTGCGCCATATCGACCGCTGCCGCCTGCTCGTTCATGTCGTCGACGTGTCGGGCAGCGAGGGCCGCGACCCGGTCAAGGACTTTGACGCCATCAACGCAGAGCTCTCGCAGTATTCCCCCGACCTTGCCACCCGCCCGCAGATCGTCGTCGCAAACAAGACCGACATCATGGAGGACGAGAGCCTGCTCGAAAAGCTGCGCGCGCATGTCGAGCCGCTCGGCTATCCCCTCTTCGCCCTGTCCGCCGCGTCGCACACCGGCACGCGCGAGCTCGTGCTCAAGATCGCCGAAAAGCTCTCCACACTCCCGCCCGTCACGGTCTATGAGCCCGAGTACGTTCCCAAGCCCGTGAAGATCGACGCGAGCGAGCCGCTCAAGATCACCGTCGAGGACAACACCTACATTGTCGAGGGCAAGTGGCTTGAACGCCTTATGAGCAACATCAACTTCGGTGACTACGAGAGCCGGATGTTCTTTGATAAGATGCTGCGAGAAAACGGTGTTTTCCAGCAGCTTGAGGACCTTGGCATCAAGGACGGCGACATCGTCAGCATGTACGAGCTCGAATTCGAGTATCAGCACTAATTTCTTTCGGGAGATGATCTCATGTCCATCAGCCTGTGCGAGGACTGCGTTTATTACAGCTACGATGAAGAGTCCGACAGCTACTACTGTGACGAGCAACTCGATGAGGACGAGATGGCGTCGTTCCTGCGCGGCAAGCTGACCGCCTGTCCGTTCTACCATCCGGGCCAAAGCGACTACTACCTCGCGGGAAAGCAATAAAAATTGCAAAAAGGGAGCACGCGCAAGCGTGCTCCTTTTTTCTGTCAGTCTCGATCAAAATGTGATGCGCATCTGGTGCCAGACAACGCCGCCGTGCACGGACTTGTCTGTCACGCCCTCGTCGACAAAGCAGAACTTCGCGTAGTAGTCGACGAGCCGCTGTTTGCAGGTCAGGACTGCACCCTTTCTCCCCTGCTTTCTCGCATCCTCAACGGCACGGTGGAGCAGTTCGCCCGCGTAGCTGTTTTTCCGGTACTCCGGCAAGGTGTTCAGACCGAAGAGCATCTGCCACGCGCCATTTTCGTTGTGCATGGATGCTTTCGCGTACATTTCGTCGGTCAGGTCGGGCTCGTCCGTCACAAAGCCGTCGAGAAACGCGATGAGCTTGTCGCCCTCGAACATCAGCCAGAAGTGGTCGCCGTAATATTTGATTCGCTCGGCGAATTCCTCTTTTGTCGCTGCCTCGGCCACGGGAAAGCACTCGGCTTCCACCGCCGCGACCGCGTCCAGATCGTTCATCGTTGCTGTTCTGATCTCCATGGTTCTGCCCTCTCTATTTAGTCCCACTTTTCACGGCTGAGCTCGCGCATGTAGCCAGCCGTAATGATACCGGTGGGCAGCGCAACGATGGCGATTCCCATGAACGACGACATCATGCTCACGATGCGGCCGATCTCGCTCGTCGGATAGATGTCGCCATAGCCGACGGTCGTCAGCGTGACGACCGCCCAGTAGATGGCGTCGAAAAACGTGTCAAAGCTGTCGGGCTCCACCTGGAACATGATGAGCGCCGACAGCGCGATATACCCGCCCGCCAGCACACACACTGCCGCAAGCGCGCGTTTCTCGCGCTTGATAACGTTCAAAATAAGTTCAAAGCTGTGCGAGTAGCGCAGGAATTTGAGCGCCTTGAGCGCTTTGTTGAGGCGGAAAAGCCTAAACAGCTTGAACCCCGACGACAGCATCGTCAGCGACGGCAGGATGGACAGCAGGTCTACAATACCGAAAAAGCTGAACGGATAGCGCAAAAACGCCCATTTCCCGCTCTTTTCGTACTTTAAGTCCGCCGTCCACCAGCGCAGCAGATAGTCCACGATGAACACCGTGACCGTCACGCGGTCGAGCCAGACGAACAGCGCATTCGTCTCCTTGAAGCACAGCGGCACAATACTCGCCGCGATGCACACGAGCATGAAGCGGTCGTAAATGAGACTGTCGCGGTCGTCCTTGTCCGCGACCTCGATGACCGCGTAGATTTTTCTTCGCAAACTCATGCCGTCACTCCCTTGCGCCGGGCAGAAAGCGCTGCTCGACCTCTTCCGCGCTCATCTGCCCGCCGGAGAGCTCCGTGAGCACGGCGGAAAAGTCCGCCACCTTCTGCACAGGCAGAAGAAACGTAAGCGTCACGGCAGCGCCGTAATCGCTCGACTCGATCCTGCCCTCGTGCCCCTCGATCAGCAGCTTTATGCGCTCGAACATCGGATACGGGCATTCGAGCAGCAGCACGGAAAACGGCTGCATCCGCGCCTTGCCCGCTGCGTCAAGCGCGTCCTTCGCCGCCTTGGCGTAGGCGCGCGTCAGCCCGCCCGCGCCAAGCAGAATCCCGCCGAAGTAGCGCGTCACGATGCACACGACGTTTTCGACGTTTTCGCGCTGGAAGACGTTCAGCATCGGCTGCCCCGCCGTGCCCTGCGGCTCGCCGTCGTCGCCGTAGCGGACGGTGCCGTCGTGCAGGACGAAGCACCAGCAATTGTGGCGCGCGTCGTAGTATTTCTTCTTCATCTCGTCGATGCGCGCGCGGGCCTCCGCCTCGCTCTCCACAAGGAAAACGTGGCTGATGAAGCGCGAGCGCTTTTCTTCAAACTCGCTCTCCGCGCTCTCGTATGGGACAAGGTACTCTGTCATGGTTTCAATGTTCCTTTCAGCGGGTTTTCTCCCACTTTTCTTTCGTAAGGGCGTAAAAAAGCGTCGGCCGCAGCGCATCGTCCACAAGCGCCGGCCTTTCACAGGTCAGCTGATAAGAAAAGCCACACTTTTCGATCACGCGCTTTGACTTTTCATTGCCGGCATAGTGCGAACACCAGACCTGCTGTGCGCCTTTATCCTCAAAGCAGTACCTCAGCAGCTCTCGCACGGCTTCGGGGATAAGCCCCTGACCCCAGAACGGGCGGCCGATCCAATAGCCGATTTCCGGCTCACTCCCGATTTCTGGCGCTTCCGTCGGAAACACGCCGATGGAGCCGACAGGCTCGTCTGGCCGTTCCTTCAAAATGACTGCAAACGTGTCCGGCTCCGAGAGGACGGTTCGGATGATCTCGCGGGAGTTCTCCACGCTCGTATGCGCCGGCCAGCCCGCGGCGGGGCCGACGAGCGGGTCGCTGGCGTAGCGATAGCAGCTCTCCGCGTCGCTCTCTTCCCATGGACGCAGGAGAAGGCGCTTCGTTTCGAGCGTCATTCCTCCCAGTCCTCCTTCGGCTCCTGATAGCCCTCGATATAGTCCTTGACCTGGCCGATGACGCGCGGCACGCAGGTGGCCACGATGTCGATGGTCTCGCCATATTCGACGGATTCGACCTTCGCCTCGCGGTAGAGCATATCGAGAAGCCCGCCCTTGTCATAGGGCAGGTGGATCGTCACGCGGCGCGTGCCCTTGTCGAGGAGCTTGTCGATGCGCGCAAGCAGCTCATCCACGCCCTCGCCGGTCTTGGCGCTGATGTTGACGCTGTCCTCCCCGTGCGGGCGGATATCGCCGAAGTAGAGGTCGGACTTGTTGTAAACGCGCAGGCAGGGAATTTGCTGCGCGCCGAGCTCTTCGATCAGCTCGTCCACGATCTGCGCCTGCTCGAGCCAGTGCGGGTCGGAAATGTCGATGACGTGCAGCAGAAGGTCGGCGTATTCGAGCTCTTCAAGCGTTGCCTTGAAGGCCTCGACCAGCTGGTGCGGCAGCTTGCGGATAAAGCCGACCGTGTCGGAGATCACGACATCCAGCGTGTCGGACACCGTGAGAAGGCGCGTCGTCGTGTCCAGCGTGTCAAACAGGCGGTTATTCGCGGGAATGCCCGCGCCGGTCAGCGCGTTCAAAAGCGTCGACTTGCCCGCGTTCGTGTAGCCGACGATGGCGACGACGGGAATTTCATTCTTGCTGCGGCGGTCGCGCTGCGTGGCGCGCACGCGGCGCACCTCTTCAAGGTCCGCCTTCAGCTTGTCGATCTTTCTGTGGATGTGGCGGCGGTCGGTCTCAAGCTGCGTTTCGCCGGGGCCCTTCGAGCCGATGGGGCCCTTGCCCGACGTGCCCGCCTGACGCTCCAGATGCGTCCACATACCGATCAGGCGCGGCAGCAGGTATTGATACTGCGCGAGCTCGACCTGAAGCCGCCCCTCTTTTGTCTTCGCCCGCTGGGCGAAGATATCGAGAATGAGGCCGCTGCGGTCGAGCACCTGCACGCCGAACTCTTCGCACAGAACGCGCATCTGCGAGGGCGAGAGGTCATTGTCGAAGATGACCATTGTCGCCTCCTGCGACTTTACCAGCTCGCGGATCTCGTCCACCTTGCCCTCGCCGATGAATGTGTGCGGGTTCGGCGACGGCAGCGTTTGTAAAACCACGCCGACGCTGACGCCGCCCGCCGTTTCGACGAGCGCACCGAGCTCTTCAAGGCTCTCCTCGTCGGCATTCTCTTTTCGATCGAGCCGCGGCGACGAAAGGCCGACTAAAATCGCCCTGTCGCGCGGCGCGTTGTTCTCTTTCAATTCTTCCATAGATTCTCCTTATCGCGCCGAAATCGGCGCTGTACAAATCATTTTTATTATAGTGTATTTTCCGCCAAAAGAAAAGGCAAAAACGCTTTTCATTGACATTTCCGCCCCTTTCATGTGAAAATAGGGTGGACGCAACCTCAGGTTGACAAAAAGAAACGCCCGGTTGGTGGTGTTTTCTCCCGTTTTCCTGCTATGCTTTTCCTGCAAAGGCGCAGTGCACGGCGTCGAACGCAGCATCATTCCCCAAAGGAGGAACCTTTCATGGAACTATATGAAAAGCTCTACGAACTGCGCCGCGCGAGCGGCATGTCGCAGGAGGAGCTGGCGGAGAAGCTCGGTGTCTCGCGCCAAGCCGTCTCCAAATGGGAGAGCGGCGCCACGCAGCCTGAGCTTAGCAAGCTCATCGAACTCTCTAAGCTCTACTCCGTTTCCGTCGACGAGCTGCTCAGTCTGGAGCATGCCAAACCCGAGCAGGATGCCGCCGAATCGCCGGTTCAAAGCAACGCCGAAAAAGCTCCCGCGGAAAAGCTGAGCTTCCGCGATTTCTGCATACAGCACAAGAAGATCATCGGCGGTGCGGCCGTGGCGCTCGCCGCGCTCATCGCCGTCGGCGTGCATTACAACAACCGCATCAACACGCTCAGCACGCAAGTAAATGACCTTCGCAGCCAGCTCTACAACGTGCAGAACAACCTCTCGAACCAGATCGACGGCATCAGCAATAACGTCTCGGACATTTTGGCGCGCGAGTCGAGCCTGATCTCGCAATACAGCTGCGAGGTCAAAAGCGTCAACCTCAAAAAGCAGGAGTGCACGCTCGCCTTCTCTCTGTTGCCGAAGACGATCGGCGAAAATACGGCTGTCTCTCTCCTTGTGACTGACCGCAGCAGCTCATCCTACACGAGCGACAGTCCGCCGACCCGCACCGCCGATCTTAAACAGGACAGCTTCGGCTATCTGCACGGCGAAGTGACCGTACCGCTGAGCGATGAGCTCAGCGTCAGTGTCAATTTCAAGACCCACGGCGAAACACAGTCAGAAGAGCTTGATACGATCTACAACCTTAAAACTCAGAATTCCCCTGTCCTCTACAGTTTTAATCCACCATTTTCCTATATGCGCCGAGACTCCGGTTCGCCGCTCACCTATCAACTTTCCTTTGAAAAGGGTGTGGATTACCGATTCGGCAGCTTTACCCTTGGCGTCTACGACGACCGCGACATCCGCACCATGCGGCTTGAATACACGCGCAACGGCAAGCTGATCTCAACTGTACCTCTCGAAGCTGTTCCTGTTTCATCTGTGGAAGAGGCCTACCCTGTCAACGACCTCAGTGATACCGCTGAGGCAACTGCAGCACGAGACCTTGGTACCTCGTACTTCATCCGCTATCCCATTGATGAGAATGCGCTTGACCTCTGCATCAGAATCACCGACTCTCCACTCATCTGCGAGATGATTGTCGAACTGTCCGACGGTGCCGTTCTGCGCGTCCGTCTTCTTCAGGTGCAAACCATTGCAGGCGGCAGCGACTATTATGAGGAGACAAATTATCTTGATCAGGCCCTTGAGCCGCTCCCCTTCATCGTCGAATATCCCGACGGGCAAAACTGAGCGTTCCAAAAAAGCAGAAAAAAGCAGCTCTGCCGTAGCAGAGCTGCTTTTGTGATTGAATTAGTTCAGGCCGAACTTCTTGTTGAACTTGGCAACGCGGCCGCCGGTATCGACCAGCTTCTGCTTGCCAGTGAAGAAGGGGTGACACTTAGAGCACACTTCCACCTTGATATTCTGCTTGGTGGAACCTGTCTCAATCACATTACCGCAGGCGCAAGTAATAGTAGTCTGCTGATAATTGGGATGGATTCCTTCCTTCATTGCTCGTGTTCACCTCTTTCCGATCCAAATGTGCTTTTCTAAAAAAGCCATATAGGATATTACCACGCTTTGTGTCAAATTGCAAGAGAAATTTTTGATCCTCTCCGCGCTTTTCTCTTCCTTAGCACTTTTCCCTAATTTCATCGTCAATTTTTTAACGCTCGTTATGCAATTTCTCTTTACTTCTGCCGTTTTCAGTCGTATAATGGTACTTACGCGCCTTGCGCACGGATGATTGGAAGTAAAGGAACATCAGAATTATGTCGAAAAAACATTTCCTGCGGGGACTGCGCGACGGCATCCCCATTGGGCTTGGTTATTTTGCTGTCAGCTTCGGCATCGGCATCAGCGCGCACAACGCGCACCTGAGCATTTTTCAGGGTTTTTTGCTGAGCTTTTTGAACAACGCCTCGTCGGGTGAATACGGCGGCATCACCATCATCGCCGCCGACTCCGGCCTCTGGGCCATGGCGCTGATGATGCTGGTCGTCAACGCGCGCTATCTTCTGATGAGCTGTGCGCTCAGCCAGCGTCTCTCGCCCGATACGCCGCTTCCCTGGCGGCTCCTCATCGCCTATGACCTGACGGATGAGATCTTCGGCCTCGCCATCGCGCAGCCTGGGTATCTTGAGGTGTGGTATTACTTCGGCACCATGTGTGCGGCCATGCCGGGCTGGAGCATCGGCACCGTGCTCGGCGTGCTGATGGGGAATCTCATGCCCGTCTGGGCCGTCAGCGGTTGCTCCGTGATGCTGTTCGGCATGTTTCTCGCCATCATCATCCCCGTCGGCAAGCAGAACCGCATCGTGCTCGGCTGCATCGGCGTGAGCTTTCTCTGCTCGCTTCTTGCAAGCGTTTTGCCGTTCACGCGCGAGCTGTCCGAGGGCATGCGCATCCTGGTCTTGACCATCGTGATCTCTGCTGCCGCCGCCATTCTGTTCCCGCACAAGGAGGATGATCTCGTCGCATGAAAACGTATTTATATCTTTTCGTCATGGCGGCCACGACCTATCTCATCCGCGTCCTGCCGCTCACGCTGATCCGCAAGCCGATCCAGAATCCCTTCCTGCGCTCGTTTCTCTTCTACGTGCCCTACGTCACGCTCGCGGTGATGACGTTCCCCGCCATCATGAACGCCACGCAGTCGCCCATCGCGGGCGCGGCGGCCATGGTCATCGGCATCGTCGCCGCCTGGTGCGGACTGGGACTTCTCCCCGTCTCGCTCGTCTGCTGCGCGACAGTGCTGATCTTAGAGCATTTTATCGTGTGAGCAAATCTTGTAAAACACCCTCCGCGGATTTCCCGCGGAGGGTGTTTTTATGTATTCACAGCACCTTTTCTTCGCCGACCGAGAAGAAATACAGCACCTTTTCCCTGACCTTTTTGCCCATCACGCGCATAAGGGCCATGGAGTATGTCTCGAGCTGAGGGCGGTAGTGCTCAGCTCGTTCTTCGATCTGTGTTCTTCCGATGCGGTCAGTCTTGAAGTCCACGACCACAAGCTCGCCGTCCTCTTCAAAAAAGCAGTCTACCACGCCCTGCAGCAGCACCGCGTCGTCGGCGTCCAGCGTGGCAAAGTCCCGCACCGGCCGCAGCAGCGAGAATCGGTACTCGCGCCGCACCGTCTGCGCATTCTTGCGAATGCGCGCGGCAAGATCACTTCGCAAAAATCGGACGATCGCGCGCACATCGACGGCGCTTGCCTGCTCGTCGGTCAGCTTGCGCTGCGCTCTGAGCTTTTCGACCTGCTCACGCACGCTCTGCTCGCTTGCTTCGCAGAAAAAGTCTAGGTCCTGCATCACAAGGTGCAGCGCCGTGCCCCGCTCCGCACCCGTGAGCGTCGTTTCGCCCGCAAGGAATTTTGGTTTATATAGGCTGCGCAGCCGCGGTGGGAGCGTTGTATTTTCGGATATCTCCTCGTCCAGCGCGCGGCCCTTGAGCTGCGTGACCGTCAGCTTGGCGGGAAAGGCCGTCTGCCCCGCGTAGGGGTAGCGGTACGACAGCGCAGCAAAATCCACCGGCAGCTCATCCTTCGGCGGCGCGGCATCCACTGGCGCGTCATCGGGCCGCTGCTGCGGCGTCACAAAGCTCAAACCGTCGTGCACACGCACCGTCCACGGCGTTTCGTCAGCATAGAATCTCCCCTCGCCATTCTGCCCCGCAAGCTCGCGCAGGGACGCCGCTTCGCTGCGCTGCAAAAGCGGCAGCATGATCCAGTCGCCCATGCACTTGCCGCTGTCCACAGCCTCGGGCAGCACAGGACAATCGCTCAGCGCCAGAAGGTCGGCGACGCGGCTTTTCGCGTTTGCCTGCGTGTGCACCATGACGAGCTTTTCCTTCGCGCGCGTCATCGCAACGTACAGCACACGCAGCTCCTCGGCCTTCGCCTCGCGCCGCAGCGTGCGCTCGAGCGCCTGCCGTGCGACCGTCGGGTACTGGATGTGCCTTTGCGTGTCCACGCACACCGGCCCCAGCCCGAGCTGCGGGTGCACGAGCACCGAACTCAAAAAGTCCATATTGCTGAAGCGACGCGCGAGGTCCGAGAGGATCACGACCGGAAATTCGAGGCCCTTCGACTTGTGGATCGACATGATGCGAACGCCTGATGATGCGTGCACGGTCTGCATCGAACCCGCCTCGCCTTCGGCAAGCTGCTCGCGCAGCGTGCGCACAAAGTCGAAAAGGCCCTGCCGCCCCGAGCGCGCGTAGTCTTCGCTGAGCTCCAAAAACGCGAGCAGATTTTCCTTGCGCTCCGCCCCGCGGCGCATCGCGCCGAAGATGCCGAGCACATTGCACCGACGGTAGATTTCACTCAGCAGCTCGTGCACGCTCAGGTGCGCCGCGCTGTTGCGCAAAGCGTCCAACGTACTGAGGAATTCTACGCTGTGGATGTCCTCACTCAAAAGCAGCGCATCGTAGAAGTCACCCGTGCGCTGCCGCGCGCGGATCGCCGCGAGCTCATCGGGTGTAAAGCCGAAGAGCGGAGAGCGCAGCACGGCAATGAGCGGCACGTCCTGCCGTGGATTGTCGATGACCTGCAAGAGCGCGAACAGCACTGCGATCTCCATCGAGGCAAAAAAATCCTCGCCCGCGTCAGCGGCGCAGTGGAGGCCGCGCGCTTCCAGCGCGCGGCGATAGTCCAAAAGGCGCGTGCTCGGCGAGCGCATCAATATGACGATGTCCTCCTCGCACACGGGCCGCAGCTCTTTTGTTTTGTCATCCTGTATAGGAAATTCACTTGTCAGCATATTGCTGATATGGTCCGCGACGAACGCGGCCTCAGCCTCGCTCGCGCGCACGCGCTGCTCGCCCGTCTGCGTCGGCAGATCGAGCAGATGGAACTCCGCGCCGCACGCGCTCGATTCGACATAATTCGCGCCGAGGCGCAGCATTTCATCCGCGCCGTAGTCGAGCTCACCCATTTCCTCGGAAAGAATATTGCAGAAGATAAAATTCGTCGCGTCCAGCACTTCCTTACGCGAGCGGAAGTTGCGCGAGAGCAGCAGCTTCGCGCTGTCGTGCTCCTCTGCGTCCTCAAGCGGCGGCCAGGTGTTATAATGCTGCAAAAAAATACGCGGGTCGGCTAGGCGGAAGCGATAGATGCTCTGCTTGACATCGCCAACAGTGAAAAGGTTTTCTCCTTTACAAGAAATTGCGTCAAAAATGCGGTTCTGCACCTCGTTGGTGTCCTGATACTCGTCCACCATGATCTCGCGGTAGCGCGCGCTGACGATGCGCGCAAGCTCTGTCGGCGCGCCGTCCTCTCCGATGAGAAGGCGGATGGCCTCGTGCTCCTGATCGGAGAAGTCAGCAGAATTCCGCCGCCGTTTTTCCTCGTTGTACCGGCGGGAAAAGTCCACCGTCAGGTCGATGAGCGCGAGCATTGCGCTCGCCATCGTGCGCAGGTCCTCCACCGCCTCGTCGGACGAGGCGGAAAAAATCTCGGCAAAGCCCTTGACGGTCTCCTTGCAGTTGTCCCACAGGCTTTTCATGCGCGCTTTCATCTCGCCGCCGTCGCTGTCCTTCACCGCGGCGAGGCGCGGAAACGCGATGGTCACGCCGCGCGCGGCGTCCCAACCCTCTGCGGTCTTCCCCTCCAGCGCTTCAAGCTGGTAGGACGCGTCGAGGAACGCGGGCGCATACTTCTGGTTCAGCGCGTCATTCGCGCACATCTCCTGCGCCGCGCGCTGCAAAAGGTTTTTGCAGTGGCGCGCCTTGCGCCGCACCTCGTTGAGCAGAATTTTTCCATAGGGCGTGTCCTCGATCTTATCCGGCACGGCGCGCCAAAACGCGCGCTGCGCCTCGAGCCATTTGTCCTCATACGGCTGCGCCTGCAATTTTGCGTGCAGCTCGAGCACTAAGTCCTCAAGCGCGCTGTCGTCGCGCCCCGCGCCAAGCGTGTCGGCCAGCAGTGTGCCTCCGGGCGTCAGACAGTCGTAAAAATCGTCCAGCGTGCGCGCGAGCACGCGCTCGCGCAGCACCTGCGCCTCGTTCTCGTCCAGCACGCGGAAATCGGGCCGCAGCGCGTGGCCGCGCGCGTCCTCGCCGAGCAGATGGCAGTTTTCGCGCAAAAGCGCGGTGCAGAAGGCGTCCACCGTCTTGATGTCCGCACGGTAGACGCGCAGCATCTGCTGCCGCAGGTGGTAGTTGCCGGGGTCGCGCTCCATGCGCTCGGTGAGCGCCTTGGCGATCTTGCCGCGCAGCTCGCTCGCCGCGGCGCGCGTGTAGGTGATGATGAGGAAATCGTCGAGATTTGCCCCCTCGCGCTCCACGTAGGAAAAGAGCCGCTCGACGAGCACCTTTGTCTTGCCCGAGCCCGCCGCCGCGGAGACGAGCAGACTGCGCTCGCGGCTGTCCACCGCCGCTTGCTGTTCGTTTGTCAGCTTTTCAGCCATTTTCGTGCGCCCCCTATCCGTTCACCTCGTCGATGTACTGCCAGAATTCGTCGTTTTTCGTCGCCTTGATGTATTCCATACGGTCACTGCCGCAGCCGTTTTCAAAGTGGCACGCGCTCGCGAACTCGCAGTATGTGCAGGCCGACTGCTGCGGCGTGCGCGCGTAGGGGTCGGCGTCAATGTTGCCCGCGAAGACCTCCTGCGTGATTTCATGTAAAATATGGTCGACGTATTTCGAGAGCTTTCCGAGCTGCTCGGCAGAAGCAAGGCTTCCCGTCACCGCGCCGTCCCTTTTCACCGCGATGGGCAGGTAACACGGCGATTCGAGCGCGCTGTGCTCCATCGCCTGCAGGACCGCCGGGTCCTCGAGCACCATGCCGCTGCGGCGCAGCTCCTTTTTGAGTGCTTTTTCGATCGTTTCGGGCTCCGTGTCGCGCGCGCAGCGCAGCATCGGCTCGCGCGCGGGCGTATAGAGAACGCCCGCGGGAACGATCTCGTGTCCGCCGAAAAGCATCTGTCCCTCTTCTTTAAGCGTAAAGAGGTAGAGCAGCATTTGGAGCCCCAGCCCGTAGCGCAGCTCGGCGAGGTCGAAGCTCTTCTTGCCCGTCTTGTAGTCCACGACGCGCAAATATAGCTTGCCGTCGTGCAGCCAGCCGTCCACACGGTCGACCTTGCCGACAACGCGCGCCGTGCCGTTTTCCTCGCGGATCGTGATGGCGGGCAGCTGCCCGTCCGCACCAAATTCCAGCTCAAATGCCAGCGGCTCAAAGTCGGAGCTTTGCAGCTCCTCGCTCACCTCGTCCATGATGCGCTCGACCGTCGCACACAGGCGGTTGAACAGATAACGGAAGCGCGCGCTTTTTTCGCACAAGTCCGGCAGCACGCGGTCGATGTATTCCTCGATCGACGCGCGCACGAGCGCGTGCAGCTTGTCCTTCGATAGCGTATGCAGTCCGCCGCACTCCTTCGCCTGCCGCAGCGTATGCTCCATCACATCGTGCACGAACGTGCCGATCTGCGGCGCGTCAAAGCCCGCGCCCGTGCGCTCCCTGGCTTTCAGGCCGTAGCGCATGAAATAGGCAAAGTGACATGAGCGCGCCATGTCCATGCGCGAGGCGGACAGTGTCACCGCGCCGCCGTAGAGCGCGCACACCGCGTCGCGCGACAGATGCCCGCGTGTATAGCGCGAAGCGTCCTTCATCGCGGCAAGCGCACGCTCCGCGTCGCCCTGTCCTTCAAAATACTGCCACAGCGCGCCGCCGATATGCTCGCCCGCATACTCGAGCGCCGTCGACTTTGCTGACAGGCGATATTCCTTGTCAGCGCTCTCTGTTTCGACGCTGATCGACGGCAGCAGACGCGCGATGCGCCCGATGACGAACGATGGCCGCTTCTCCGCGCCCTTTCCGTCCGAAACGGGATAGGACACCGTCAGCTTTTCCGTCGGCTGGGCCAGCGCGGCGTAAAGATTCTGAATTTCCAGATGAAACTGCTCCATCCCGTGCGGCGCGAGGAAGATTTGCTGCCTCTCGAGCGCCTCGCGGTCCTCGTCGCGCAGCACGCCGCCGCGGTTCTCCGCCGCAGGCAGCACGCCGTCGTTCGCGCCGAGCAGGAACAGCGCGCGCACCGTGTGGCGGTCGTTTCGCGTCATTTCGCACAGGTTCACCGCGTCGAGCGTCACGGGGATCGTGCCCACGCTGTACTGCGTCAGCACAAGGCGCATCAGACTCGCAAACTCCTCGGCGTCGAGGATCGCGTCGCCCAGGATTTCCACAAACTGGTCGAGCACGCTGCAAAGAATGCTCCACAGCTGCGCCGTTTCCTCGGCGCGCTGGGCCTCGCCCGCGGCGAAAAGCTGCTCGGTCTGCGTCTGCAAGACCTCCGGCAGTTTGATCTCCTCCAAATAGCCGTACAGCGCGCGCACCTTCTGCTCGGCCTCGCCGCTGCCGCCTACGCCTTTTTTTAGGCGCGCAAACGGCCCCTGCACGCGCTCGCGCAGTGCGTTGACCGTCTTGAGCCGCGCCCTTGCCTCGTCCGTCCAGTCTTCGCCGTAGCCGTCGGGATGCGCCGACCAGGGCGTCTCGCGCGTCCACATCGCGCCGCGGATCTCCCACTTGAGCGCATAATTTTCCAGAATGTCGCATTCCGCCATGCTGAGGCCGGCGAAGCCGGTCTTGAGACAGCGGAACACATCCTCATACTCAAAGCCTCCGCTCGCGGCGTCCAGCGCGCCGAGCAGCAGCGTCAGCACGGGACTTTTCAAAATATCGCTGCGGTGGGCATAATAAAGCGGAATACCGTAGCGGGCAAACACGTTTTCGATTGCGCCCGCGTAGGAGTCGAGATCGCGCGCCGTGACGGTGATCTCGCGGTAGCGGTAGCCCTGCTTGCGCACGAGCTGTAAAACCTGCGACGCGACCCACTCGCACTCGCTGTACGCGCTGCCCGCCTCATAGAGCGCGACGGCGTCAGTTGGCTGGGTAAATTCGTCCGCCGCGCCGAAAAAGCAGCGCTCGATATGGTCGAGCGCGCCGCGCACCTCGCCCTGCGGAAGAATTTTCTCCTCGCATGCGACGCCGGCATCGCGCGCGAGCGCGTACAGCCGCTCGCGCACGCGCAGGCTCTCGGAAAAGAGCTCGCGGTCCTGCGTGTCGCCAAGGAGCGTGACGGTCACGCTCTTCGCGCGCCGCAGCAGGATACGCAGAATGCGCAGCTCACGCCCCGTAAAATACGAAAAACCGTCGAGGAAAATGTCTTTATTGTCAATATATCCCGACGCTTCGAGGTTTTCCTCCAGCTTTTCAAGCACATCGCGCGCGTCGTGCCCCGGTGCGTGGAGCTTGCTGAGGTAAATGCCATAGATAAGAGAAAGGTCGCGCAGCTTGTCGCCGCTCTCGCCTTCGATCTGCGCTACGCTCTCGGATAGCTGCTCGGGCGATACGGCGTAGGCCTGCAATTCCTCCATCACGGCGAGCAGGCTCTCCAAAAATGCCGCGCGCTGCGACGGGCGCTTGTAGACCTTGAGCACCGGCGCAAGCTCCGTGAGCGTACGCTGGAGCGTCAGGAGCTTTCCGCCCGAATCGAGCGTCACGTCCGCGCTGCCGCCGCAGATGCTCAGCACGCGCGAGGCGAGCAGCTTGAACGTCAAGGCCTCGGCATGGCGCGACGCGGTGTCGCCGCAAACACGGCACAGATCCATCTCCGCCACATGCGAGGCATGCTCCGGCACGAGCAGGATTTGCTGCGACGAGTCCCCCAGTGCGGCGATCCTTTGCAGCACGCGCTCGGATTTGCCCGTGCGCGCGCGTCCCATCAGTATGTGCAGCAAGCGTCCTTCCCCCTTTTTCTCTCTTAAAGTTATCAATATTTTATCCTGATTTTATCATAGTTTTCTTTTTCGGGCAACGCAGAAAACGCCGTACGCATATTTTCGCCCATCACGGGAAGACTACCGAAGACCAAACCATCTTTTTAAGGAGGGAACTTCATGGTCATCGACAAGATCGCGCTGACACTTGCTATCATCGGCGCGCTCAACTGGGGCAGCGTGGGCCTTTTCGGCTTTGACTGCGTCGCCTTTCTCTTCGGCGGACAGATCGGCATGCTCAGCCGCGTGATCTACACGCTCGTCGGCCTTGCCGGCATCTGGTGCATCACGATGCTGTTCCGCGAGAAAGAGCCGATGGAAAACGGCGGCCAGGCGTAAAAAATAAAAGGAGAGGGGCTTGCCCTCTCTTTTTATTTTTGCGTTAAAAATTTTCTTTACCGCTCCCCAGTCGCTTCCGCACCTTTCAGCTCGCGCATTGAGCGACGGAACTGGCGATAGAATGTGAAGCTCGTCAGCGCCACCGCGCCGAAGTCCGCCACGGGCTCGGCCAGGAACACCGCGAACGCCTTGTCCGCGAAAAAGTGCGGCAGAATATAGATGAGCGGGATGAGCAGAATGATCTTGCGCCACACGGCGAGGAAGAGCGACGTCTTCGCGTTGCCGAGCGCCACAAACGTCTGCTGGCAGGCGATCTGGATGCCGAAAATACCGCTGCACCCCATGTAGATGCGCACGGCCCACGCCGCGTATTCGACCAGCGCGGGGTCATTATTGAAAATCAGGATGAACGCGCGCGGGAAGAGCTCGACCAGAAGCCAGATGGCCATGGAATAAGTAAAGCACGCGCGCAGCAGGCAGAAATAGGCGTCGCGCACGCGCTGGGCGTTCTTTGCGCCGAAGTTGTAGCTCACGATGGGCTGTGCGCCCTGTGTCAAGCCCTGAAGCGGCATGTTCGAAAACTGCATGATGCTCGTCAGCACTGTCATCGTGCCGACGGCCATGTCGCCGCCGTAGCGCAGGAGAGATGAGTTGAAGCAGATGGCGATGAGGCTCTCCGTCGACTGCATCACAAACGGGGAAAGTCCCAGCGCGATACACGGCAACACGATCTTCGCGTCCACGTGCAGGTTCTCGCGCTTTAAGTGCCAGCGCGTCTTCTTTCCCGTGAGGAACGTCATCACCCACATGGCCGACACTGCCTGCGAGATCACCGTCGCCAGCGCCGCACCGCGCACGCCGAGACCGAGCACGAAGATGAACAGCGGGTCGAGAGCCGTATTTAAGAGCGCGCCAATGAGCACCGTCTTCATGCTCACGGTGGCGAAGCCCTGTGCCGTGATGTAGGCGTTCATGCCAAGTGTCAGCTGCACAAAGATCGTGCCGAGGGCGTAGATGCGCATATAGTCAAGCGCGTAACCGATGGTGTTCTCGCTCGCGCCGAACATCAGTAAAAGCGGCTCGGCAAAGGACTCGAACAGCACCGTCAGCACCAGCGCCGTGATCACAAGCATCGTCAGACAGTTTCCCATGATGCGCTCGGATTTTTCGCTCTCGCCTGCGCCCTCGGCGATCGAGGCGCGCGGCGCGCCGCCGATGGCCATGAGCGACGCGAACGCCGAAATAACCATGATGATCGGCAGGCATACGCCAACGCCCGTCAGCGCGAGTTTTCCGACGGTCTCGGCGGGCTGCATGTGGCCGATGAACACGCGGTCGACCAGATTGTAGAGCATGTTGACGATCTGCGAGGTGATCGTCGGCACGGAGAGCGAAAAGAGCAGCTTTTTGACGTCCCCGTGTCCCAGATCTGCGCGCTTATCCAAAATCATCACCTGAATCTTTCGTATTTTTCCGCATAGTTTGTTAGAATATCATGCCGCGGGGCGTTCGTCAAGCAAGCGGGCCGCGAAGCGCTCTATCATGGCATTTCCATAAAGCGCTTTTGGACATTTTTTCACTTTCTCCATTGCTTTTTCCGCGTGAGCTATTGTATAATTTGTTTTACAATCGCACCAGCGGAGCACCCCGCGTTCCGCTTATCAAACAAATAACGGAGGAATCACCATGAACGAAAAGTTTTCCAAACTTGGCTTTTATCCTTCCGACATTCTGCTGCCCAAGAAGGATGTCGATATGAGCAAGTGGGCGGTCGTCGCGTGCGACCAGTTCACCTCTGAGCCCGAGTACTGGGAGCGCGTGGAGAAGACCGTCGGCGACGCGCCTTCCACCCTGCGCCTCATCCTGCCCGAGGCCAACCTGAAGGCCCCCAACGTCGACGAGTTCATCGCCGACATCAACGCCTCGATGAGCAAGTACCTCGAAGAGGGCATCTTCGAGACGCTCAAGGACTCCCTCATCTACATCGAGCGCGGCCAGAGCGACGGTAAGATCCGTCACGGCCTCATTGGTATGGTCGACCTCGACCAGTACGACTTCACCCCCGGCTCCGGCGCGCTGATCCGCGCGACTGAGGGCACCGTGCTCGACCGTATCCCCCCGCGCGCCCGCGTGCGCCGCAACGCCCCCATCGAGCTGCCCCACGTCATGCTGCTCATTGACGACCCCGAGAAGACCGTCATCGAGCCCCTGACCGCCGCGGCCGATAAGATGGAGAGCGTCTATGACTTCGACCTGATGGAAAACGGCGGCCATATCAAGGGCTACAAGCTCTCCGCTGCGCAGATCGACGCAGTCGCCGACGCGCTGACCGGCCTCACCTCCGACGAGGCGATGAAGAGCAAGTACGGCGTCTCCGGCGTCGCGCCCCTGCTGTTCGCCGTCGGCGACGGCAACCACTCCCTCGCCACCGCCAAGGCCTGCTATGAAGAGCAGAAGAAGGGCAAGACTCCCGAGGAATACCTCGCGCTGCCCTCCCGCTACGCACTTGTCGAGGTCGTGAACAACCACGACGATGCGCTCCAGTTCGAGCCCATCCACCGCGTGCTCTTCGGCGTCGACCATGAGAAGTTCATGGAAGAGTTCAAGAAGTTCTACCCCAACGCCCACGAGGGCAAGGGCGAGGGCCACGTCATCGAGGTCTGCTGGAACGGCCACGACGATTTCGTCACCGTCCCCGACCCGAAGGTCCAGCTGGCCGTCGGCACACTGCAGACCTTCATCGACGAGTACCTCAAGCAGTTCGGCGGCGAGGTCGACTACATCCACGGCGATGAGGTCACCCGCGAGCTCGGCTCCAAGGAGGGCAACATGGGCTTCCTGCTTCCCGCGATGGGCAAGGAGCAGCTCTTCAAGACCGTCATGGCCGACGGCGTTCTGCCGCGCAAGACCTTCTCCATGGGTCACGCGCAGGACAAGCGCTACTACGTCGAGGCACGCAAGATCCGCTAATCTAATGTAACCATTGCAGAAAAGCGCCGCCTTGCGGCGCTTTTCTCATCAGGAGGATTCCCTATGGATTTGAAAACAGTCAGGATATGGCAGGACGTATTGCTCTGGGGCGGCGCAGTGGTCTCCCTCGTCGGCGCGTGGGGCTTTCAAAACACTGTCGCCGCGCTCGTCGGCCTCATGATGATGGGCGCTTCTCTCATCGTCTGGTGGCGCTTTTACCGCTGCCCCTACTGTCACGAGCAGCTGGGCCGCGGCAATCCCAAGCGCTGCCCAAAATGCGGCGCGTGGATCGCCGACGAGCCGGAGCCCGAGGAGAAGAAAAAGATCCAGCACAAGAAAAAGAAGCACTGAACGCACAAGGAGGCCGCGATGAACGACAAAAAGCCCCTGATGGACTATCGCAGGGTTCAAAAGCTCCAAACACCGCTGCTTCTTACCGGCGCGCTGCTCAGCGGCGTCGGCACAAGCGTCAGCGTACCGCTTGTTATTCTCGGTATCGCGATCATGCTCTTTGCCATCGTGATTGGGGTTCTTTACTACCGCTGTCCGCACTGCGGCAGACCGCTCGGACGCATAGGTGAAGGCGGTGCCTACTGCCCCCACTGCGGCAAGGCGCTGAATGCGCCGGTCGAGGAGCCCGTGCGCAGCATAACTGTCCCCGCCTATGCTAAGCTCAACCTGACGCTTGACATTCTTGGCAAGCGCGATGACGGCTACCACGAGATGCAGATGGTCATGCAGACCGTTTCGCTCCACGACGATGTGACCGTCACGCTCACAGACGGCAAAGGCATCACCTGCCGCGTCGACGGCGCGGCGCTTCCCTGCGATGAGCGCAACCTCGCTGTCAAGGCGGCGAGAGCCTTCTGCGAGGCGATGGACTACGGCGGCGGCATCGACATCGCGCTTATAAAGCGCATTCCGTCCGAGGCCGGCATGGCCGGCGGCAGCGCAGATGCCGCGGCGGTGCTGCGCGCGCTGCGCGAGCTCGTCTCCCCCACCCTCACGGACGAGCGGCTCGAGCAGATCAGCGCAAGCGTCGGCAGTGATGTTCCCTTCTGCATCCGCGGCGGCACGCAGCTGGCCGAGGGCCGCGGCGAAAAGCTGACCGTCCTCAAGCCCGCACCGCGCTTCTTCGTCGCCGTCTGCAAGCCGGACTTCCCGATCTCCACACCCGCGCTCTTCGCGCGCGTAGACGGCGTGACGATCACCGACCGTCCTGATACGGACGCGATGCTCGCCGCCATCGAGCACGGCGACGCGGACACGCTGTGTGCAAACGTGCGCAACGTCTTTGAGCAGGCGCTCGACGGCGAGCAGCGTGAGCGCATTGAGAGCATCAAGTGCGATCTTCTCGCCTACGGCGCGAAGACGTCGGCGATGACCGGCTCAGGCAGCGTGGTGTTCGGCCTCTTCTCTGACAAAGCGGCTTGCCGCAGAGCGTGCGAGGCACTGCAAGGCGAGTGCGTCAAAACTTTCTGCGCCGAATTTGTTTGAAAACTCAGAAAACCGTCCATACTCAAAGCAAATTCTTTGAGATGGGCGGTTTTTCGATGAAATGGACGAAATGGGAGCTTTCCCTTGCCGTTGGCCTCGCGGTCATGCTGCTTTTCTGCGCCGCGCGCGGCACTAATACCCTCCAGTGGTGGAGCGCAGCGTTCTCCCCGCTGTGCGACGGCATCCTGACGCAAAGCGCCGCAAGCGGTGACGTCGTAGTCAAATCAAAGCTCGCAGAGCTGCTGGCTCTGCTGATAGGTGGAAAATGACATGCTCTGCCTGCCATTTGAGCGAGAAAAAGGGAGTCGGCACTTTTTACGCCGGCTCCCCTTTTCATTATCCCTCGCACAGGATGTCGATCAGCTCATCCTTCTGCAAGCCCGCGAAGTAGCGCGAAACGTCCACATCGCCGAGTGCCTTTTCATAGCCCGCGCGGTCCGGCGTGCAGCCAACAAAGTGCGCCGCCAGCTCGTCCGGTTCCGAGGTGCTGAAAAAGTCGCCCTTGAATGTCAGGGCCGCGATCTTTCCGTGCTCCACGGTGATGTAGGCCTCGATCATGCCGCAGCCGTCCACGCGGCGGCGGCGCAGCATCGTGCACGCCGGAGAGAAACCGTAGTTCCAATCCCATGTGGCGTAACGCTCCGCGCGCAGCTTTTCCACCGCCGCAAGGTCGTCCTGCGTCAGCGGGTAGGCCTCGCCCGGATTCTCCTTCAGGATGTTTTCCAGCAGGATGCGGCGGAATTCCGGCAGTGTGACCTTTTCCGGCAGATGCTCGGCAACGTTCGTCACGCGGCTGCGCACCGAGCGGATGCCCTTGGTCTGGATCTTCGTCGGGTCGACGCGCAGCGCCTCGCTGACGACAGAGAGGTCCGAATCGAACATGATCGTGCCGTGGTGCATCACGCGTCCCTGGCGGATGTACTGCGAGTTGCCGGAAAACTTCTTTCCGTCGATCGTGATGTCGTTGCGGCCGTTGACCTCCGCCTTCACGCCGAGCGTCGCCAGCGTGCGCACGACCGGTTCGCAGAAGAGCTTGAGGTCCAGCGCATTGCTCTCGCCGACATCAGTAATGAACGTGAAGTTCAGGTTGCCCATGTCGTGATAGACCGCGCCGCCGCCGGAAAGTCTGCGCACCACGCGAATGCCGCGCTCGCGCACGGCCTCTTCATTGATCTCAGCGATCGTGTTCTGATACTTTCCGACAATGATCGCGTTATCATTCTGCCAGAGCATGAAATACATGCGGTCGCGCGGGAGGCAGTCGAACACGTACTGCTCCATCGCCAGATTGTAGCTTGGATCGGTCGTCATCAGGTCCAGATATGATAGCTTCATGGTCGTGGTCTCCTTCTATCAGGGTCGTTGATTTTCAAGCCTTTTTCAGGGCTGTTATCCTTGTCTTTTCAGCTGCGCGCTCAGCCGCCGCGCCATCAAGCGGTGTCCCTCCGGCGTCGGGTGCAGACCGTCGAGCAGCAGCTCCGAGCGGATCGATCCGTCTGGCGACAGAAAATCCGCGCAGAAGTCGATATACGGCACGCCAAACGCCGTGCAGTACCGCTTGAGCCATGCGCAGTACTCTTTCATCGTCCGCTCCGCCGCTTCAAAATCGACCGCGACCGCCCACGCCCGCGGCGCATGCGGTGCATCCGCCGGAAGCGGGATACCAACCATCGGCAGCACGCCCACGGAAAAGAGCTGGTGGATCATCGCGCCCATATTTCCCCGCGCCGCAGCGTCGGAGCCGGAGTAGAACACATCGTTGCTCCCGCCCATCAGCAGCACATAGGGCCGGTCGGCGCCAAGGCCGCCCTCGCGCAGCTCCGCAAGCACCCCGCCCTGCATGCGCGCCAGCATGCCGCCGGTCGTGTCGCCGTTGATGCCCTCATTGACAAGCTCCCAGCCCGTCTCCTGTGCGCACAGCCGCGTCCACCGCTGAGACAGATGCACGCCGTATCCAAAGGTCAGGCTGTCACCGATGCAGATCAGTCTCATGTTCTTTCCACCCGCGTTTCTTTCGGATCGATGGTAAGCAAAAAAGCCTTGAAAGTTTACACTTTCAAGGCTTTTCCATGGTGGAGATAAGCGGGATCGAACCGCTGACCTCTTGACTGCCAGTCAAGCGCTCTCCCGGTTAGTGCGGTTACATACCCCCCTAAACCGGGTCAAATGAGCGCTTCAATACGCGGGCAACTCCAAAACACACCCTGAATGTCTTTCATTATAGTCAAAGAATGCCCGTATATCAAGGAAAATAATTTTTCTGCTTTGCGTCCCTCCACGGCATGATATAATTTTTGTGTCCATGTTGGAAAGGAGGTGCAGGCATGGAAAAAGAATATATTGCCGGAGAGCCCCAACGATACGAAATTGGCGGTCGAGTTTTTATCGTTGAGCCACGGTATAGGAAAGACGGTGAAAGCATGGCAGACATCTTGCTAAAGCTGATGTTTGCCGACTTGGACGAAGAGATGCGAGCGGCAAATAAAACTACAACAGGCTAAAATTGAAAGTATCAATCTGGCAGTCAGCAAGAGGTTTTTATTCTAACAAAAGCTCCCGTTGCCTAAATCTTTATAGGCAGCGGGAGCTTGCTGTTGATAGGTTAAAATCTTTCTTTACGCTTGCGTACACGAAAAAAACTGATACTACAACAATCTGATTAGATTTCTGTTTCTGCTTGTGGGACAATAGGTCTAATTGCAGTCAATGTATATAACAATTTTTCTTCTCGTGTCATAGAGTCGGAGCCAATGCGTATTTCAATATCTGCTTCGACATTCTGCGGAACAGAGAACACGCTACTGCTGAGGGCTGGTGTAAGTTGTCCTTTAATGCTTTCATTGCTGACAGTAATAAATTCAAAACTGCAACGCTCTACATTCGCACCTACAAGCCGACCACAAACCGTAATTGGCTCAACAATTTCTTCGATTTCGGAATTAATAAGAATAAGATTAGAAGATAATTCTTTTGTTGAGAAATGTTTAATAAATGTCTCGTTATTGGGCGATGCATTGTTAATCTTTATGCCTGTCTTGCTCGACAACAACGACTGCAATAAAGCTCTATATTTAACCGCTACTCGAGGATTCTGTGTTGAAAGGAACTCACGCAGTCGATCTTTATCATTCGCAGCCATAAACAAATGGTTAAAATCTCGAAGCGTTGTCGTCAAAGGCGTTTCACGATGGATGTCACACAGTTCATTAGACTTTAGTCTTATTCCAACCGATGCCGCAAACATCCCTGTTGCACATAGAGCGCAATCTTCTTTGATTTTTTGGGGTATAGTCCCGCGTAAACTACCGTTCTTAAAAGCGATTGCATAAATAAGCTGCTGGACATTATTCAGCATGTCACCTAACACGGCGCAAGGGATTTCTGTAAGCCTGTGTATGGCTACCTCATGGACGAGGACGAAAATTTCATTATTGACGAGGAAGCTGCACCCGTAGTCAAGCAGATATACAACC